>Ga0123342_1003866_pt1 | contig 23542 bp, 28 predicted proteins | sample Turbeawhitnodule_FD_89960 | JGI IMG/M metagenome (GOLD analysis project Ga0123342, IMG submission 89960) | Root nodule microbial communities of legume samples collected from Mexico - Turtle bean Mexico white nodule | ecosystem: Host-associated > Plants > Roots > Nodule | place: Mexico: Nepantla... | reverse complement strand
ATCCTCTCTTTATTTTATGTCTTCTTTTTAATTTTGAAAAGACTAGAAGGAAGAACTTCAAATGTGTAGGTGAATGACCTCTCCCTTCATTAATAAAAGCCTTCTTTATTTGATTCTCATCAATTGGTTTAGTGCCAAGTTTGTCCCATAACTTTTTCCAAAAGTGACTCAAGAAATTAGAGTCTTTGTCAGATATCATACTTCTAACTTCCTGAGATTGGCAATATTACAAGCATCATCTACTTTGTGGCATGGAATAAAATGGGTCATTTTAGAAAAACGATCCACTACCACTAAGATAGAATCCATACCGTTAGATGTCATGGGAAGCCCTATAATAAAACCCATAGAAATGTCTACCCAAGGCGTGTCTGGGATGGGAAAAGGGGTATATAATCCATGGGGTTGAACCTTAGACTTAGCTTTCCTACATGCTATGCATTTATCACAAAAGGTGAGTACAAATTTTCGCATGTTGGGTCAAAAGAAATGTTCATGCAAGGTATCTAAGGTTTTTGCTACCCAAAATGTCCCATTAAACCTCCCTCATGTGCCTCCTTAACAAGAGATTATCTCAAAGATCCTTGGGGCAAACAAAGTCTTTTTCCTTTAAAGAGAAAACCATCATGGATGAAAAAGTCTTTATAGCCTCCATTTTAGCACTCTTGCAAGATATGAGAGAAATCAAGGTCATCCTTCTAAATTTCCTTCATGTGATCAAAACCCAAATATTGAGTGTTTAGGGTTTAGGGTTTAGGGTTTAGGGTTTAGAAATGATGAACCAAACTCTATAAGAGTGCTATCTCCTTGTGAACAACCAATAGAACAAGAATCACCAAACAGAATTGGAAAAAAAACCACAATTACCAAACATAATGGAAGAAAAACCAAAGCTACCGATTGAAACACAAATTGAAACAAAAGAACCGAATGAAATGACTATGGAAGATGAAACTTATGTGGTTGAAGCATGGATTGGAAAAGGACACGCCACTTGGATGGTGAAAGCTCCACGATAAGTGTTGGTAAGCCGCCACTTGAATGCTCCCAATGCATCACAAGATGAGTCCAAGAAGAGGAGAACAAGTCTCACACCAAACACTCAAAATTTGAGTATAGTTTCTTTACTTCAAAATTCAACTTTCAACTTGTGTTTACAATGACCAAGCACATCTATTTATAGCTTTAGAGGGCTGAAATGAAAGTGAAACAAATTCAGAATTCCCTCCTAATTCTAATTCAAATTTGGAGCCAATCTTGATTCACATGGGAGGTGTGACCTTTTTCTACTTTGGCACCTCCTAAAAACTACACCTACACCTACTCTTTTATGTCACATGGAATGTGTGACTTTGTTTTGTACATTAGCACCCCTTATTTAATATCTACACCTCCTTTTTAAAGTTCTACTAAAAACTACACAAAAGAAATTACAACTAGAGACATCCAATGATGCTCATTTATTTAATACTTGTGCCCTTGCTCTTATTATCTTCTAAGGCATGATGGATGTTCATGTGTTCGCTTGGGCCTCAGTGTGGGCTTGGGCTTGGGCCTTAGTGTGGGCTTGGGATTTGGGTTTGGGCCTTCATATTAAGAACACTAATAAGAAGAACTTCAAGTGTTGTGGTCCTTGACCATTCCTCCTATTGATGGCCTCTTTGTTTGCTTGTTGAGATGACCCTTCAAGTATAGCATCATTGGTCATCTTCATGTATTTTTTATTCTCTTCAGGGAAATTGCTCAATAAACTCTACCCATTTGGCATATCTCTTGTTAATTTTGCTCTGACTTTTCAAATATTTAAGAGATTTGTGATCATTGTGTATCACAAACTCTTTTGAAAAAAGATAATGCTACTAGTTTTGCAAACCTTAACAAGAGCATAAAGCTTTTTATCATAGGGGGAGTAATTGAGGTGACTACTTTTTAGTTTCTCACTAAAATAAGCTATAGGGTGATCTTCTTGAAGGAGGAAAATCTCAATGCCTATATTAGAGGCATCACACTCAATCTCAAATGACATAGTAAAGGTGGGTAGTGTTAAGATTGGGGCTTTGGTCAATTTGTCTTTCAAAGTTTCAAATGTGTTAGTTTGTTCTTGGCCCCATTTAAACACTAAATCTTTCTTTACTATCTCATTGAGAGGTGCAACAATAGTACTTAAATCTTTCACGAATTTTCTATAGAAACTAGTTAACCCATGAAAACTTCATACTTCACTAACATTTGTGGGTGTAGGCCAATTCGTAATTGTTGCTTCCTTTTGTTCATCAACATGCACCCCTTGAGAGCTAACTACAAACCCTAAGAATTCAACATGGTCTATGGCAAAGACATATTTTTTAGGATTAGCATACAACAAATCTTTTCTAAGGGTTTCTAGTTCTTTCCTAACATGCATTTTATGGTCTTCTATGTTCAATTTGTATGAAGGTATGAGTGGTTAGTTCTAGGATATCATCAAAATAGTACTACAAACATGCCTATAAAAGGTCTTAAGACAAGATGCATAAGTCGCATGAAGGTGCTCGGAGCATTGGTTGCCAAAAGGCATGACTAACCACTCATATAAGCCAAATTTGGTCTTGAAAGCGGTTTTCCATTCATCTCCCAGTTTAATCCGGATTTGATTATACTCGTTTTTAAGATCAATTTTGGTGAAAACTTAAGACCCATGTAACTCATCCAACATGTCATCTAATCTAGGGATGAGATGTTTGTACTTAATGGTCATGTTGTTTATGGCACAACAATCCGTACACAGTCTCCAATTCCCATCCTCTTTAAGGACAAGAATGACAGGCATAGCACAAAGACTCATGTTGTCTTTGACCCAACCCTTTTCTAATAAACCTTTGACTTGTTTTTGAATCTCCTTAGTCTCATCCGTATTGGTTCTATATGCAGGTCTATTTGATAAAGAAGCTTCAGGAATAAAATCAATTTGATGTTCAATGCCTCTTAAAGGAGGTAATCCTTTAGAAGGATTTTCGAACACATCCTGGAATTCCTTTAACAAAGAATCCAAACATTTAGAACTATCTAGAGAAGATTCTATTTTTACGCATTTTCTAGGATAAGCTATAAAAAATTTCCTTACGAGCTATCATTACCTTTTTTACTTCCTTGGAGGAGATGAGAAGACTCGTTTTAACATTTTTTTCTCTTTCTTTTCATTTTCTCTCTTTTTTTTTCATTTTTAGTTGGTCTTCATTTACCTCTTTTGGAGAGAGAAATTGTTGTGTGACCCTATGCCCTTGGAAGTGAAAAGAAATTTTATTAGTAAGGCTATCATGTAAAATTTTCCTATCATATTTCCATGGCCTGCCTAAGAAAATATGGGTTGCTTCCATGGCCACAACATCACATAACACCCCATCTTGATATTTTCCAATGGAAAAGGCTATGAGGACTTGTTTATTAACAATTGTTCCTGTCGGTTGACTCGAAACGCCTCTGTGCGCCTACGTCACTCCCGCGTCCAGAATCCTTGCATTCACACGTGCCTTTCCTGTGATGAACACCTGAAAACACAAAGACAAAGGGTGCCCTAGAGGTCGTTTGCACTCTGACGCTCAAGTCAGTACTAGGGCTAGGAAACACCGAAACTGTATAATCTTGCTACTGTGTGTGTTTAGCGGCGCAAGAGAATTGCCCCTTGTCAAGTTTGTTACCTTGCTATTATAGACTGAAACTAGGGTTTCCTCTTTACCTGAAATCGGCTTTTTCTGATGGGGTGGGCCCAACACTGTTGTTACCTTACTCTTAGGATAACCTAGCACGTAGGGTCCCTAACTAGAGTGCAACCTCTGGCGGGTGATCACCTGGGTGCCTCCTCGTGCACCTGATCTGGGGTCACCCGCCTCTAGGAGTGCCCTAGTTATTCACGTGCCATGCATGCAGCTCACCCCTGGAACGCAACCCTCACGAGTCATATCTTTCCAGTGGCTCTACACTTCATGTTACGCCTGAACGCGTCATCCACTCTACACGCATGGACCCTCACGATCTAGGCTTCTCCCTTACTGATAACTGGCGAGTGATCTGGGATCCACCTCTCGTGGCCCAGCTCTACTGTTTGGGTTTCCGATGCCCGATCTCTCCACACTGTCTTGTGGCACCTTGGTACATCCTGATGACCGAGGTCTGATCACTCTTGGATCCTTGGCGCACGTGCTTTGCGAGTTACTGGCCCACGCCGCTCGTGGGACCCGCTTACGTGGCACCAACATTACCAGTGGTAAGTCAACGCCCAGGGACTGATCGGTACACAAGCCCCCCAGTCTCGAGCGGTAACTCGTTCAACGAAGAGGCTAAGTCCTTGCCCTGGGTGACCTATGTGGCTCTGTGTGACAGGACGTAAATACTGCGCCAAAGTGACGTTTTTTTGAGCCCGTCTTATCTGTGCACACGTGTTTTTGATCAACGGCTAGGGCTAAATGTTGCTTACGCTTCTTTGTTTGCTTTTAAACTCTTGAAAACGCGCGCGTCCAATCACTTGTTCCATCATCCTCTTAAACTCTTTGATTGTTTCGCCTTCTTCCTCAATCATTCTCGTGTTTCCTCTACGTATTTATGCGTTCTCTCGCTATCGATCGTAGGTATGAACCCTGACTCTCATTCGCACTCGTTTATTAATTTTGATTCTGGATAACTCTGTGCTGTTTACTGCATCGATTACCCTTTGTTTCTGGGTTCCCTTTGAGTTCAAGAAACTCGAAACTCTGGGGAGTTGACTCTTGTAACGTCGCGTTTGCGAGTTCTACTTTCGCACATTCGCATGATTTATCTTTGTATTTCTTCTTAAATTTGTACGTAGGTATGGTTTTGAGCGAAGAAAAATGGGCAAGACTGAATGGTATCCTCACTCGTCTCCGCGGGATTTCCAGGGACGTGGGCACCTCTCGCCAGCACGCCCGCGCCTTTGCCACCGCCGCGCCTTTGCCCATTTTTTCCAATCCTAGGGTCGCGGTCCCTCCTGCCGCCGTCCAGTTGTCTCCCACACCACTCCCTTGCAAGGGTAAAGCGATGGTGATCGAATTATACGAGGATTCTTCCGAGGGGCCAATCAGACCCAAGCCTACGTCGGTGATGGTTTCGCATTCTTCCTCTACCAATCGCTCTGTCTCACCCCGGGGTCGCATGACTACCATTCCCCTACTCCTTGACCTTGGTGGAACTAGTGCTTCTGCTCCTTCTGTCCTTGAGCTTCCCCTTGTTCTACAGCATGCCATCAAGGGCTTCCAACTAGGGGTGATTGCGGACTTGGATGAGGCCGCTGCGAGGGAGAGACTTGGCTTCAACTTTGGGGCCCTTCTTGCTCAGTCCAACACTCTACTATCCAGGGACGAATTGGGGGACTCCTCGCTAGCTCGCTCGTTCGCTGCCCGCAAGGCTACTCTTAGAGAGGAGTTGGTTCATTTCTCGAAACTACTTCATGCCAAGTGCCGAGAGGTTACTGAACTGGAGGCAAGAGTTTTATCCCTGCGGATTCGAGCCTTCGAGCTAGAAGAGGCTGATGAGGTGTCCCAGTCCAAGATTATAGAGCTTGAACGAAGGTCCATCAGTCGCGAGGCGTAGCTGGGTCGAGTGGAGGCCGAACTTCATCAGCAAGCTAAAAGGTTTGAAGAAGCTGAGGCTGAACTGACCGGAGATGTTCTCGATGCTTATGTCGAGGGATTCATAGACGCTCTTGCTCAAGTTGCTTGCACACACCCTAGAATGGATATTACGCCCTTCACTGTATCGAACCATGTTGAAAACGGGCAGATCGTTCCCAGGGTCCTTCCTTGATTTGTATTTGGTTGACGAACAAACTCTTTATTATCTGTCTGCAACTTTTACTTTCCCGAACAAATGGTTGTTTTTACTTCTAAATTGCGAGCTGCTTTTTGACTTGCGTAACTGCTATGTCATGGTGCCTGGTGCCAAGACGTTTCTTCTAGCATTCTATTGTATGATCCCCTCATTATGAGGATGGGTTTTAACTGTGTGCTAGGTCATTCCTCCTTGGTGCTCTTGCTTCAAAGGAGAGGTGTTCTTTATGAACCTACTTCTCTACTTCCGGGGCCTCCAAGCGTAAGGGGAACAAACTCTCAACTGACCTTGGCTTCGCTCAAAGGCGCAGAGGATTTATCTGGTGAATTATTTCGTTTTACCTTGGCGTTTTCACTAAAGAGGGGAGGTGTTCTCTTACGAACCTACCTCTCCGCTCACGAGACTTCTAACGCAAGTGAAACTAATTCTTGACTGACCTCGGCTTCGCTCAAAGGCGAGGAGGATTTAACTAAAGAACTATTAACTGACCTCAGCTTCGCTCGAGGGCGAGGAGGGTTTAACTAAAGAATTATTAACTGACCTCAGCTTCACTCGAGGGCGAGGAGGATTTAACTTGCGTACTATTTCGTTTAACCCTGGCGTTTTCACTCGAGAGGGGAGGTGTTCTCTCTCGAACCTACCTCTCCGCTCACGAGACTTCTAACACCAAGGGAACAAGCTTTTAACTGACCTCGGCTTCGCTCAAAGGCGCAGAGAATTTATCTCACGAACCTTTTTTGTTTAACCTTGGCGTTTTCACTCGAGAGGGAGGTGTTCTCTCTTGAACCTACCTCTCCGCTCACGAGACTTCTAACGCACCGGAAACAAGTTCTTAACTGAATTGTACATAACTCAGGAAAATATTTGAATTGAAACTTATCTGGTGACCTCATTAAAAAAAACCTTTGTAAGGGAAAAGAGTGTCCTCTAATACCATGTACAATACTCCTGCTTAACTAAAATAAAACTTGAAGTCAGCTGCATTCCATGTGCAAGGAACCGAGCCCTGCTTCAGCGCCTCAAGCCTGCATGCTTCGTCTCGAGGGTTTCTGTCCTTCTTGGAGAATCGGTCCACACGGGAGGGACTAGACATGAAATTAGGAGGGTTGCCTCCCTTGGCACCTGGTATTTCTCTCCAGACCCTTGGCATACTCTACTTCCCTTGTGTGTAAGACCTTGAAACTGATCCTATTTCTGTTTGAGGGCCGACTCGATCGCCTAGTCGATCATCACTGGGTACCCCGGTTCTGGATTCTACTATCTCTTCGACCGGGTTATGTGCTGTTTGGCTGGGGACGTTGCTCAGGTTGGAGTCCTTCTCTCTAATCTCTCTTTCCCCAGGGTTGCCAAACGGATCAGATTTGGTCCAGCGGGCGATTTCTACTATGGTTCTGTCGGGTTTGGCGCGACTGACCTTAGGCAGGGGGACCCCCTCAGTGTATGGTGGTCCATTGGTGACCATAGAAACCCCTCGCCTTGTTTTGAGGTTGTTCTCGTAGCATCGCTTGGCCTCCTTCTAATATGATTTGATGGTAATCACCTTTCCTGTCAGGTCCGGTAGCTTCATCCTCATGTGCCTTGTCGACGGCACCGCCCCTAACCTATTCAGCGTTGGTCTACCCAACAACATATTATAAGCAGATGAGGTGTTGACAACAAGGTACCTAATGCTCTTCGTACGCAACGTGGTGCCATCCGTGAAGGTGGTCCTCAACTCCAAGTATTCACGCACCTCTACCTGATCTCCTGCGAAACCGTAGAGACAGTCGCCGTAGGGCCCTAGCATGTCGAGGGATAGTTGCAGTTTGTTGAAAGTCGTCCAGAACATCACGTCAGCCGAGCTTCCCTGATCTACCAGTACACGGTGCACCTTCCTTCTTGCGGTTACCGCTGAGATCACCACTAGATCGTTGTCATGGGGGACAACGTCCTCAAGGTCGACGTCGAAGGCATCGTCGGTCCTCCGTGCGCTGAGATCACCACTAGATCGTTATCATGGGCGACAACGTCCTCAAGGTCGACCTTGGTAAAGACCAGGTCGACGTCGAAGGCATCGTCGGTCCTCCGTGCTTCTACCGACATCACTGTTCGCGCATATCTCCTTCGCTGGGAAGCGATACAACCTCCTCCCGAGAACCCTCCTGCGATGGTGTGGACCTCACCGTGTACGGGGACTTCGTGCCCCGGGCCACCCCTGTTTCCGCCATGTCCTCGGTCCCCTGTTTTTCTTGTAGGTAATCCCTTAGGAGACCATTCTTCACCAACTCGTCTAGCTGGTGTCCCAGCGCTAAGCAATTGCGTATGGGATGGCCGAATGCTTGGTGGAACTCGCACCAGGCGTTCTTGTTGGGCCCGAGCCTCTTGTTGGTCTTGGGAGGTACCTTCAACCTCTCAGCTATATTTGGGATAGCGATTAGGTCCTTCAATTCTACCACGAAGTCGTGCCTTGGCGGCACGTTATCTCTCCCGCGCCCCCTCGCATTTGGCTTTCTTGGTTGATAGGGTTGCTGCTTCACAGGGGTCTTCATCTCTGTCGTTGCCTCGTGTACCCTTAGGGTTTGAGGTTGACCTGTCACGCGCGGCCGTGTGGGAACCACACATGTGCGTTTCTCACTAACTTCTTCCTCCACCGCAATATGGGCCACCGCGAGGCGCCTTATCTCGGCGAAGGTTTTAGGATGGTTTCGGATGAGTGACTCACAGAAGGGTCCCGACACAATTCCCTTCCTGAACGCGTGCACCATCATCTTTTCGTCTGTGAGGTTCAACCTCACTACTTGCGCTCCAAAATTATGGAGGAACTCCTTCAAAGACTCTCCTTGTATTGTCTCACATCAAAGAGGTCATAAGAGACTGACGGGGGAGCTCGATTCGCGTGTATTGTGCCCTGAACAGCCTTGTGAGTTGTGGGAATGACGTTACATGGCCATCAGGGAGACTGATGAACCAGTCCATCGTTGTTTCTGCAAATGTGCTCATGAACAGCTTGCACCGCACCGCATCGGAGCCCCCAACCAGCATTATCTGTGTATGGAAAGCCGTAAGGTGGGCCTCCGGGTCTTCCATCCCAATGAAGGTCACCTTGGGTCCCACAAGCGTGGCTGGTATCGCTACCTCCACAATGTTTTGTGAGAACGGTGTTGGGAACTCTCTGGGTGGTGTCACAGGCTCCTGTTCTGCACCCTCACACTCAGCCGCGTGGGTTTGGAGGTCTCTGCACAGTTCCTCGTTTGAATGGCATAGTTCTTCGCTCGTAGCTTGCGACGCTACCAAGTCAGCTTGGATGCGTTCTTGGTTTGCTCTCGACGCGGCCATCTCTTCCTGAAGCGCTCACATCATCTTCATAACCTATTGCAAGGTGAGACCCTCACCCCCGTTTGGTGCAACAGGTCCTTTCCTCGTACTTCTCATCTCTTGGATCTTCCTGGTCCTTGCTGGTGGGACAGTGTTTTGTATCGTGCCCCACGGTGGGCGCCAAATGTTCCTACCGATTGACTCGAAACGCCTTCGTGTGCCTACGTCCCACGTCCAGAATCCTTGCATTAACACGTGCCTTTCCTGTGATGAACACCTGAAAACACAAAGACAAAGGGCGCCCTAGAGGCCGTTTTGCACTCCGACGCTAAAGTCAGTACTAGAGCTAGGAAACACCGAAACTATATAAGCTTGCTACTGTGTGTGTTTAGCGGCGCAAGAGAATTGCCCCTTGTCAAGTTTGTTACCTTGCTATTTATAGACTGAAACTAGGGTTTCCTCTTTATCCGAAATGTGCTTTTTCTGATGGGGCGGGCCCAACACTATTGTTACCTTACTCTTAGGATAACCTAGCCCGTGGGGTCCCTAACTAGAGTGCAACCTCTGGCGGGTGATCACCTGGGTGCCTCCAAGGGCACCTGATCTTTGGGGTCACCTGCCTCTGGGAGTGCCCTAGCTGTTCACGTGCCATGCATGCAGCTCACCCCTGGAATGCGACCCTCACGAGTCATATCTTTCCAGTGGCTCTACACTTTGTGTTACGCCTGAATGCGTCATCCACTCTACACGCATGGACCCTCGTGATCTAGGCTTCTCCCTTACTGATAACTGGCGTGTGATTTGGGATCCACCTCTCGTGGCCCAGCTCTACTGTTTGGGTTACCGATGTTCAATCTCTCCACATTGTCTTGTGGCACCTCGGTACATCCTGATGACCGATGTCTGACCACTCTTGGCTCCTTGACGCACATGCTTTGCGAGATACTTGCCCACGCCGCTCGTGGGACCCGCTTACGTGGCACCAACATTATCAGTGGTCAGTCAACGCCCAGAGATTGGTCAGTACAACAATCAATTCTCCCTCTTTACTAAACTATTGTAATTTGTGGGGCTTTATATGAGAGATGGTGGGCAATGCTAGTTTCCCCACCACTTTTGTACTTGCCACATTTGTACAACTACCACCATCAACTGTCAAGGAACATAAATTGTCATTGATAAGGCATCGGGTATGAAAAATATTTTCCCTTTGACTTTCATCAAAAGGTTTTTGAAGTTTCCTCTCCATGCGCCTTGCCACTAAAATCACTTTCACACGGTAATTCATATTCTTCCTCACTTGGGTATTTTGAAGAGGTGGGGGAGCTAGTCCTAGAGGATTGGCAACTATGATCACTCAAAATAACCCACCTTTTACCATCATATTTCTTTTTGTAGGACAATTGACAGCTTCGTGCCTTAAACCTAAACATTTAAAACACTTTCTACTTGATATTTTAGTTGGTGATTCAAGAGTAGAATGTTTATCTTTAGAAACTTTATTTTGTGAGGTGGTTTCCCTTGAGAAATTGGAAGAAAAAAATTTAGTTTGAATTTTATTTTTGTCCTTCCAAGAAGATTTATAGAAGCCATCATTATGAGTATTTTTGAAAAAAAATTTCTTTAAAAGTTGTGATTCCACTTTATGGCTAGGTGAACCAACTTTTCCAATGAAGTATACTCATATAATTCTACAATGTCTTGTATTTCTCGCCTTAAACCACTTACAAACCTAGCAATATTTGACTCTTCATTTTCATGCATGTTAATTTTAGTCAAAGTGGTTTCTAAATATTTAAAATAATAGTCTGCACTCCTAAATCCTTGATGAAGCCGTTGAAGCTTCAAAAAGAGTTCCTTCCTATTATCAGGAGGAACAAACCGCACATGCATGCATAATTTAAATTCATTCCAAGAGACCACGAGTGGCCTCTTGTTTAGCCCAATGTCCATTACAAGTTGATGCAACCATTGCATGGCATAATCCTCTAACTCTAGGGAAGCTAACTTAACTTTTTGGTCCTCCTCTACATCATGTACATTAAAAAATTTGATCTACTGTAGTTTCCCATCCCAGGTACAAATTTGGGTCACTATCCCCATTAAACTAGGTAACTATACACTAGGAATGGACGTCTTTGGTTGGTGATGATGATGGCCTTAGCTTCATAGTTTTGCACTCTCCATTCTTCTTCTTCCCTATCTTGACTTCCATAGTGCATGTTGTATCTTGTAGCTCTTCTAAGCTCTCACCTCCTTTCCCGATTTTTCATTTCTTGTGTATCTTCAAGCCTTTGCATCCTTTTCACCAATTGCCTTATGTCCTCTTCTTTTTGAACCAAGCTTCTCTTGGTCTCTTTAACCTCCACCATAAGGTGTGCTCTTTGAGGAGAAGGTGATATTACCCAACTTTACAATATGACACTTGACCATCCATCAGAAGATCCTAAGGAAAAGAACAATTGGGCATAAAACAGAGTATCAATTATTTTTCCTTCTAGTCTTTTTAAGACAAGTTTAATTTGTAATCAATTAGGCTCACATTGTCTCAATTAGAAGAAGAATAAGTTAGCTTAGGCTTCTAGAAACCCTAGTTTCTAGAAGATCACCCATGTGCTCACCTTTGACCTAGATTCTAGAAGAGTCCCCCATGTGCACACATTTGACCTAGTTTCTAGAAGCTTGTAGTCATTTAAGCCCTTACCCTTCCTCTCTTCCTCTCCAAGGAACTCATATCTATAAATAGTGTGCCCCCTCTCTTGTAAATCACATTGAATTTTGAAGTAAAGAAGCTCTGCTCGAGTAAGTCTAGAGTGTTCCTATATTTTCTTTGAGTCTTATCTTGGCAGAGATAGTTGTAAATGGAGACTCCATCCTCACTCATCTTGGAGCTTCCTCCCGCAAGTGGCATGATTCCTCTTCATTCCTCTCCATTCCCTAAGCCTCCTCTACTCCACACTCTTTACTCTTCATTTTCTTCATTGCTCTTCATTTCTTTTGTTCTTTTATCTCTTTAATATTCTGCAATTTATCTTCCTTTCTTTGTCTTTATTTATTTTCAAGTATTTTTGTTTTTCTTTTACTCTTTTGAAGAGAAACTTCACACTTACTAAACCACTTAGTTAAGTTCGTGTCCACTGGAAATCTTCACTGAGTTTCACCTATAATTGCTAATCAAAATCATAATCCAACTAAAAACATCTAAAATGTGCAATTCTAAAATCAACTCACATCAGAAAGTGGTTTGGAAGATTCTCCTGATGACAAATGAGTCATAATTGTGCACAAACAAAATCAAATAATTAGTTTCAAAACACAATTAAGTCACTTTCTCACGTGTATCACTCGGCTTGTTTGAGAAAAGGATGAAAGAAAGTTAAGTTCAGTCAAAAGAAAGGTTCTGAATTTCCAAGGGTCCACATTAGCAAGAAAACTTCAAGTGAAAGAGTTTAAAACTCACTAAAAAAAGAAGACTCCACAAAACTTAAGAAAATTTTGAAGACAATCAAGAAAAGATTAAAGAAAGAAAGCTAAACCAAAGTTGAATCAATATGAAGATAAAACATTACACAAGACAACCAATAAAAACACGTTTGAAGACTCAAAGAAATTTACTTAGACTTTAACTATGAAGTTTTTATATTTTTAGAAATTGTGAAAGCAAGAAGGATCAAATTCCACAATTATGAAAACAATTTGCCATACAATTAGAATCCTCTTTAGCAATTTGAAAGGTCACTAATTTTTTTTTGTCTTTGTGTTTATGGATTCAAAATTTCCATATTCTTGTCATGCATATTTTTGAATCACTTTTCAATTTTCACAAATGATTTTTTTTATTGGGAAAGCTTATGGATATGGGGAAAGTGAAGGTGAATCACGCCACTTGGGGGAGGGAGCTCTAAGATGAGTGAGGGGGAGTCACCACTTGAACAATCTTTGCTTAAGATAAGACTCAAAGAGAATTTGGAAACCACACAAGTAATCACTCTAACCGAGTTTCTTTACTTCAATTTCAATGTCTATTACAATGAGTCAAGGCACTCTATTTATAGGTGGGAGTTCCTTGAAGAACAAAAGTGAAGGGTACGGGGCGAAAATGAAGAGAAACCTTCTAGAAGGTAGGCAACCTAAGGTGCCTCCCAAGCTAGAGGAAACCTTCTAGAAACTAGGGTAAATGAGGTAAGGGGCCGTCATGTGAGGTGTTTCTAGAAGCTAGTTGAGGTGGGCTTGGCACAAGCCCATTTTATGCTAAGTACACCCTAATCTAATGAAATCAAAAGCAGGGAATTAGTTGGTGCTCAGGTCCAATTATGTGCTCCTGGTAATCATCTGAGGAATAATAGGTTATGAAGCACTGAATATGGGTTGAACCTAACCTAGCCCTGGGTCTTGTGTTATCCTTCTGGAAGGTTGCGCTAGCTCAATGGTTGCTCTATCACTCAGGGTTCCATCTCAATCAGTCACATGTTTTATTCTTGCTTCTCTTCCAGATGTATTGTGTTCATTTTTCTTTAGATTTGCCCATTGATTGTTATTGATTCCAACACTGTTGTGAGAGATATTGTAGGAGATTTTCTTGAATAATATATTCAAGGTATATTTTCTCTATTTTTGAAGGGTTTTTTAAACAAATTTTAATTGCAAGATTTTGAGAGAATATCCCTGCAAAAGATTTGCTTTCAATTATTTTTCAGAGGTATTTGCAAATTTAATTCTCTAATTCTTTATTTCAGATTTTGTTTCCTACTTTGATTCAAAAGAAAAAGCTTAGACTAAAAACACATAATTAACAAAAATAATAATTAAGGCCCAAAGAAACTCAATTAAAAGAATATTAATTAAAACAATGGATTTATTCATGATTAAAGTTCAAGAATATATGATTAAAGTTATTAAGTGTTAATAGAATTATGCTCATCAAATATGAAGAACATGTTTGGGCGGTTGGATAACAATGGCTAGACCACAATATATCTATTGGTGAAATCAGAAAAAATATTTATAGGCTTCATTGAACTCTTTGTCATATCCACAAGGTCTTCTCATCAGCGGTTAATCTACCATTATATGGATGACCTACCAATGTCTTTGTCAAGTCATGATTATGAGAACCATAAATTAATTTTACCATCCATTATTCACCACCTTTTGTTGGTTTCCCTCACAATCTAAAAGGACAAACACATTTTCTAGTTCCACTTTCAGTAACTTGTATGTCCTTCTTATATCGTCTGTATTTACATCCTCTTTCACAACCTAATAATACATATGTCATCCTTCATTGTTGCACATTCCATGTACAAGAACTTAACATAACAATAACAAAACAAAATTCATGTGCAACCTTACTCGACCACTTCAACAAGTCATTTTGAGTATGAAAAACCTACAATTACATATGTCAACTTCAACTAGGATTCTCAAAACACACTTCACATATACAAACAAATGTAAATAGTTTTTTTACCTTTACCTCATATGTTGTAAAGGCCTCAACACTTATGTGTCCTACATTCATTATACAATGCATTATAAGATATTGACTACTCCAGACCAACATCATCCAGTCCTTCCCGCATATCAACCTCATATAACATTCTCTTGTACGAGCATAGTATATTCATATATTTTGTGAAAAAATAATTTATCAAAGAACAAACCTAAAACAAAATCCTAAAAAATTAATTATGAATTTCGAAAAAATTATTCTGGAAGAGGCAATTTGTCTTTTCTGAAACCAAAATCCATATTTTGAAACCAAAATCCATAATACAAAATTCCTCTTCCGGATTCCATTCTCCATAATGCAATTTTCTTTGTCCGAAATATACTTTCAATAATGTAACTTCCCTTGTCCAGAATGTAATAATGCAATTTTTTCCCTTTTGGAATGTACTTCTTCCATAATGCAGTTTTTCTCTTTTGGAATGTACTTTCCATAATGCAATTTTTCTCTCCTCCAAAATGCACTTCCATAATTGCAAACTACAAATTATACATAAAAATCTTTCAAATTAAATATTCCAAAATTTTATAAAATCCAATTTCGAGACACACTACATTCGTCATTTTCATTCAAAATCTATATTTTATTCACAATCACGACTTCCAATACACTGCTATGGAGCTCAATTAACCTCCATCTTTACTATAATTAACCACATATGTGCCCTCTTTCAAATGAAAATTACAAACATATATTAAGCATTTAAAAAAATATACAATGCAAGTAACAAATTGTATAGTGCAGGAAGCAACAACCTTAATTTAATTCACTGTCTTTCAATTCAGGCCCAATAACATCACAGGCTTACCGTTCAATATTCAACTTAAAAACTAAGTTAAATTGTAATTTCTCTTCTTCACTATAAAAAAATTCCCTTTATTTACTAAGCAAAGTTAGTTTCCCAAGGCAATACAGTTAGATTGTCCATTTAAAACAAAAAGATATAATATTCCATCTGTCTGCACAACAAATCTCCTGAATCATGAGTGAGGCAGAAAAATTAAAACTAAACTCTTAAATATTCTCTTTTAATATTCATTTAAATTTTATATTTATATAAAATATCTAGTAATTTTTGTTTTTTTAGTTCTTCATTTGCATGCATACTCTGTAAAACATCGGTTTCTTTAATTTATGAATTAAAAATAAATGAAATTTTATAAAAAAAGAAAAATATCCTGACATTCTGAAGAATAAACATGTATTTAAATTTAAAACTTATTATGTGACAAAGAAAGATAAAAACATTGTTTAAGCTATGCATAAAAAACAATGTACCTCAACAAGATTGAAATAAACAAACAAGTATAATTAAAGTTATTCCTCCATCTCAACAACATGTTGACAGTCATATCAAATCATCTGAGATGTTTCTAAGATAGACAAAACTTTTATCTTAATTAATAAGATCACACACATATTTAATTTATAGAAAATCCTCCTGATTGAGATTATTATAATGCTAAAGTTAATGCTACAAAATCCAGTTAATATAGTTCTTTCAAGACATGTATCTTGGAGTTGCATTAGTGACTCGTAATCTTGTTTTGGTTGCATGTATTTTTTATTTTTTAAATTATTTTCAATTTTAATTTAGTAACTTTTGACATAGTTTAATTGAAAAGCTGAATTCCATTAACTTGCTGTACAACTAAAAAATTACATGATTAAAGAAAGTAGAAAGACATGCAAATTGAAATTTGGTGGATGCAATGCAAAGCAGAGGATGTTATCCCAGACCCCAGCAACTCAAGTACATAACTTTCCGGAAAGACTCATCTGCTTGATCTCGTCGATCTGACACATCACTCTTTCCGGTGGTGCTAGTGTCCGAGCAGTCTCCACCAGATAATAATCTTCTGCGACTCTTGGTGGTGAAGCCCTCCACTGCCGCCGCAGACATAGTGGTGGATATACAGAGACGAAGCAAGTAACTCATGTCGTATGTTGTTGGGTCGAGGAAAGTAATATGTGTGTGTCTTTATAGGGGAAACAGGGGCAGAGGGGTAAAACATGTGAGTATGAGTATGGTGGTTTTGGATGATGGAATACTGTGCAGTTTAATCTTAAGAGTGGTTTTGCTTGCGGTGAGACCTTGTCTTTATTTGGATCGGTTACTTCCAAATAGAATGGACTATTTTCTCTTTGTAATTTACCCAAAGATTCCATGTAACAAATATTAACTTATTTTATTCTATTTATATTTTAATATTTTCTTACATATATTAAAAATTAAAAATGACTAAATAAAATATTTTTATACATTTTTTTTATAATTACTGTATATTTAAATAGATAATAATTGCATTTTTTCATGTATGAGATGTTAAAGATTGTTTCTGGTTTGCAGTTTGCAATATCTGATCGAGTAGTATTTTCTCTTACTACAGTAAATTTAACTATTAAAATAAAAATAAATTAAAACTATAAGAAACATGAGTATGTTATAATAAAATACTAGCTTGGTTATTTTTTTTTAAATTATATATATAGCATTAAGTAATAAATACAATAGATTATAAAATTTTACTACACTATGTTAATAGTGGATAGGGAATGATTCAATTCTAAATTTTAACACTTTTTATGATAAAAAAAGTGCTAAAAATAAAATAAAATAAAATAAAATTTCATATTAATTTTTTTCAGAAGATTTTAATCACTGAAAAACATAAATAACTAATGAGTGACACTTATAATGCTTTTTAGTAAACAATTTTAAGAGGATAATTACTTTTATAGAAAATTAAAAATATGTTATAGTAAAATACATTATTTAAAGTAAAAAAATTAAAAATATGAAATTATATAAAAACAATTGAATTACTTAAAATTATATCATTTTAAATTTCACTTAAAAAATAATTATTTAAATATTTTTGAATTTTTAACATTTCTACCTTTCTATTTTTTTATTTATTTAATTTTAAAAAACATTTCTCATTGATAAGAGTGAAATATTGTTGATTTAATCCAACTTAATTGTCATAAAATAAATTTTGATAAACTTAAATTATTTAATCTAAATAAAATAATTGAAAAGTAAAAAAATTTAAAATGAAAAATTTACTGTTAAACAATACAAGAAGGTTTATCAGTTCATTCTTGTGCAGATTAATGTTATACGATTTCGTCCATCCCTTTAACTATTCATTCATTATTTTCGATAAAAACAAATATCTCTCCGTCATGGTTAGTGAAATCTGTTTTCCTCCCTATTTATATTTGTCTTTCTTTCAATACCTTCTGACATTAAACCCATTAAACCGAGGGCGTGTATAATATTTACACAGAAGACACTTAAATAGGATTCCCTCTGTATAACTATATATTTTTAATGTATTTTATTTAAATTTATTTTTAAAATATTTTATATATTTATTATTAGCCAAAAAAAATAATAATAAATCATACCAAATTAGAAAGTTATAAATATTTTAATGCAATCTGAAAATATTAAACAGCTCCCCCAAACAACAAATAATAAAAAATTATAATAGGATAAATGTATAATATAAATAATTTTATATTATTTTAAAATTAAATTTCAATTTAGTAACTTATGTGTCACATTATAAATTTGACATCAGTTATTAAATCAAATTACAATTTAGATTAAAAATAATAATAAAAATATATAAAATATTATAATAATTTTCATCCACTCTACTTTAATATATAGATAAGTTCATATAGTCTAAATAACCACAAATTCTGAAATGTCTTGAATAATTTGACTTTTTTTAGCAAAAAAAAAATAACTTTGTAGAAAATTAAATGTCAATTTAATTCAAAATAATATATATATATATATATATAACTCAAAAAATAAATATATATATATATATATATATTAAGATTATTGTGTCATGTGTTTAGTATAATTCTAAACAATTTTATATTAGTTTAGAAAATAAAAATAATTTAAATTAAATGAAACAATGGAAACCTTGTTAATAATGAATTTATTTACACTGATATCAACTCAACATTGATGGTTAAATATATATGAGTAAATTAGGTGGTGAGATATTTTAGTTTTACGCTAAGTTAATAATTCCAAATTTAATCATTGAAAAAGTACAGTTATCTTTTAATTTATTAGGATAATAAATTATGTAAACATTAACAAGTGGCATACTTATCCAAAGAGATATGGATAAGGCATACATCGTGGACCATTTAAATCCGACAACCACTTACAAAGTTCACGATATGTTACTTTCTTTTCTTTTTATTTTATTTTCTATGCTTAAACTTTATCATGTAATGTTTTGTTAGGATTTAACCACATTACTTTAGTTTTCCCTAACAATTAATTAATAAAAAAATATTTAGATATAATTATTAAAATAATTTCTGTAACTGTATAACAATTTATAATTAAATAATAATCAAACATACATTATTCAGTTTCATATTTGTATTCTTTTCTCAAAAAACATCATAACTTTTTTAAAACACACTTCCGCTAACACCACAAAAGATTTTAATTTTAACAGAAATTTTACAAGAAAGATTATGACGCTCGTAGTTAGAGTTTTTTAAATCTCTCATAAATTTCAATGGTTTTGTTAACAAATCTTAAAAAAAACAATTTATATTTATGTTAGTATATAGGGTCAAATCCTACTCAAGAGTTATAATTTGTTGATTATTTTTTGAGGAAGTTGTGATTCTACCTTAGAAAACTAAGAATTAAAAACGTTTGAAAATTTACAAAATTGTAAGCGGCTAGTCGAAAATCAGACTAGAAAATATGTTAAATGTTTCATACTAATAAAGGTCTAGAGTTCTGTTCAGAAATGTTCAACAATTATTGTACAAGACATGATACAAGGCACTTGACATTTGCATGAACACCTTAACATAATGGCCTAGTAGAAAGTGTATTGGACCAGAGCGTGTAAAACTCAGTGTTTGGTGGTTGGACATCAGCGTCTGCATTAAGCAAGTCAGCTCGGTTGTCGGGTCGAGTTGATGGGCCACATGAGTGAGCTCCAGGTATGTGTGTATTGACTCCCATTCATATACTTAATGTAATCCTTCGTGTATAATGCCTGGTCAGTTAGCAAAGAATGTTAATGGACCTATGGGTGCGTTTAGTGCATTCAGGTCTAGTACAAGTAAAGCATTCTCTATAAGCCTAAGCCCATGTGTGCTAGGGCCCAATGAGTAGGCTGCATGTATGATATGTAGCGCCTCGCCAAAGATGCCTACGTAAACACAAATTGGACCCCTGATGGTACATGAGTTGGTACCCTGGTGATTATTCTGTTAAGATTTGATGCACTCCAGTGAAGGAAAAATTTTGTTCAGCTGCGACACTAAGAGAGCGTGCCCTAAACAAAATATCTTTCTAATGCATAGGCTTTCAGTTGAGATAAGACTCTTGTGATAGAAAGCTGCTACAAGAGGTATGCTATAAAAGGGACTTGAGATCCCAAGTAAAGATATGTTGTTTCTAAGACTGAAACTTGTTACTTCTTGTTTCTTATAAGCCCTGTATTGACTTGATCGTCAGAGTGCAATCAATAGGTAGGACCCTCTCTGTCTCAACGAAGCCGCATTCTAACACGACAAAGGGAATAGCAGATTCCAACAGAGATAGACGGAGCCACAACTTGGGATTGAAGTTTCCCGACGACCAAGTCAACCGGCAAGAACATTTGGCGCCCACCGTGGGGCACGATAAAACCAGGTCCCATCCATAGTTGTGTTAGAGCTCTCAAGCGAAATGAGGAACACGAGGCAAAACACAGGATGAGGCTTTGATGGTTCATGCCTTCGGGCAGGGGATCATGTCAGGGCCCTTTAGCGACTCACTGATCAGGACGGGCAAAGACTTTTTAGGAGATCAGGCGGCGAGCTGTTGCCCACATCACCGCACAGGAAGCTGTGACAGTTAAGTGTGGGAACTCGTACACAGGACAGGCCAAACCTAGAGAGAGTGGTCGATCCAACCAATGAGAGTGCATGAGGTTGTGATCAGCAATAGGTCTGACACCCAGTGAGCGCCTTACGCGCCGAGAAAGAACTAAACTAGGTCAAGGGCGAAGGATGACTTACCTTTTCGACCCAAGTTCAAAATGTCTTATAAGGAGCTGTTGGCTATGCCAGGGATGGCAAACCAACTAAGGTTTCCCTCGAAATTCGATAGGAATTTGGGTCCACACAAGAAGATCTGGTGTGATTTCCACAAAGCCTTCGGGCATGATCTGAAGCACTGCATAGCTCTCGGTTACCAGCTGGCAGGGCTGGTGAAGGATGGTTTCTTGAAGGAATACCTTGAAGGGAACCAGGACCAACCAAAGGAGAATCTGCAATCAGCGGACCAGAGGCACGGGGTGTTTGTCCATGGCAAGATTAATACAATCGCATGAGGATTTTCGGGAGGAGGTTGTACTACCTCTCAGTGTAAGAGATATGCGAGGGAGGTGATGATAGTGGAGGCACGAGAGCCTGATCAGTCAGTCGAGCCCGACCTCTGCTTCACCAAGGATGACTTGAGAGATGTAGTCCCACATGAGAACGATCCAGTGGTGATCTCGGTCGTGATAGTGGGAAGAAAAGTTCACAGAGTCCTCCTTGACCAGGGCACCTCGACCGACATGATGTTCTAAGGGACCTTCAACAAACTACAGTTGTCACCCGACAAGCTAAGACCTTACGACGGTTGTCTGTTTGGTTTCACTAGAGACCAGATTGAAGTAAGGGACCACGTGGAGTTAAGGACGACCTTTTCAGATGGCACCTCATCTCGTACTACCAATATCAGGTACTTAGTTGTTAACATAGCTTCAACTTATAACATACTTTTGGGTAGACCTGCCTTGAACAGGTTAGGCACGGTGGCCTCAACGAGGCACATGAAGATGAAGTTGCCCTCCCTTGAGGGAGAGGTAACTGTTATCAGGTTTGACCAGAAGGCAATGAGAAAGTGTAATGAGAACAGTCTGAAGAACAAGAGAGGAATATGTGTGGTCGCCGACCAGCCGCAGGGGCATGAAAGAGATCACTCGTTTAAAGATCGCCAGCAAGAGGCGACCTGAGCCTGCAGGTGAGGTCCAGGAGAAAGAAATTGCGGGAAAAAAGTTTAAGCTTGGCACGTGGCTGGGCCAAGAGCTACAAGATCAGATCGCCGAGGTAATAGCGAGCCACTTAAACGCTTTCGCGTGGTTCGCCTCTGGCATGCCTGGCATCGACCCTGACTTATTATGCCACCGACTCACGATGGACGCAAAGGTCAGGCCCATGATTCAAAGGATAAGGAAGTTCAACGAGGAGAGACGTATGGTTATTCGAGAAGAGACCCATAAGCTTCTCAGTAAGGGCCACATAAGGGAGATCTAGTACCCGGAGTGGCTAGCAAACGTTGTGTTGGTTAAGAAAGCCAACGGGAAGTGGAGGATGTGTGTTGACTTCACCAACCTAAACAAGGCTTGCCCTAAGGACTCGTATCCGCTGCCTAGCATCGACTCCTTAGTGGACAGTGCCTCGGGTTGTCGACTCCTCATCTTTTTAGACGCATTCTCGGGGTACAACTAGAACCGTATGCACCCTCGCGACGAGCGTAAGACTGCGTTCATGACCTACCTCTCCAGTTAGTTTTACAAGGTCATGCCCTTTGGGTTGAAGAACACCGGGGCGACCTACTAGAGGTTGATGGATAAGATCCTCGCCCCTATGATAGAGTGAAATGTGCAGGCATATGTAGACGACATGGTCGTCACCACACCAAAAAAGGATCAGCATGTGGCTTATTTGGAGGAGGTTTTTTCCACGTTAGCCAAGTATGACTTGAAGTTAAATCCCGAAAATGTGTATTTGGGGTAGAGGCAGGGAAATTCTTAGGGTTCTTGCTCACTAAATTGGGGATAGAAGAAAACCTCGATAAGTGCGCATCGATCATAGGGATGGGGAGCCCTGCCACTATAAAAGAGGTACAACAGTTGACTGAGTGGATGGCTGCCCTGTCCTGATTTTTTTCAGCAGGAGGAGATAAGGAGTATCCTTATTTCCAATGTCTAAGGAAGAATAACCACTTCGTATGGACTAGCGAGTGTGAGGAGGTGTTTCCCAAGCTGAAGGTGTACCTGGCCAGCCTGCCGGTTCTTTGCAAGCCGTTGCCAGATACTCCCCTTCGCCTCTACTTCACGGTGACAGATCTAACGATCAACTCGGTCCTGGTACAGGAACAAGATCAAGTTTAGAAGCTGATATACTTCATGAGTAAGGTGCTACAGGGGCCCGAGGTGCACTACCAAGCCATCGAGAAAGCAACCCTGGCAGTTGTATTTGCAGCTCGGTGACTTCGCCACTATTCCCAGAGCTTCACAGTGGTTGTCATGACCGACCTTCCCATACGTAAGGTCCTTCAGAAACCTGATGTAGCAGGTCGGATGGTACGGTAGGCAGTCAAATTGTCTGATTTTGATGTGCAGTATGAACCTAAAGGACCTATCAAAGGCCAATTTTATGCTGACTTCGTGGTGGAACTCTCCTCAGAAGCCCCTCACGTAGATGGGGGGATTTCCAATGGGTTCTTTTTGTAGATGGCTCTTCTAACCAGCAGGGTAGTGGGGCTGGTATAATCTTGGAGGGACCAAAAAGATTGTTGATCGAGCAGGACCTCAAGTTTCCCTTCAAATCCAGCAATGACCAGGCTGAGTATGAGGCATTGGTAGCTGGGATGTTGTTGGCCAAGGAGTTGGGTGCTCGGAGTTTGTTGGTGAAAAGCGACTCGCTACTGTTGAACCAAGTGGTGTTCATGTTTTCAAGAATCCAAATCCTTTTAAGGATGTTGAAGCCTCTGCTATGCTTGATGTTGCTGTGCTGGTTTAAGCTTTGTTCTGGGGTAGTTTATATGTTGTAATCCATCCTGTGATTAAATCTAAAGCATTAGCATTCTCAATCTTT
>Ga0123342_1003865_pt1 | contig 23544 bp, 14 predicted proteins | sample Turbeawhitnodule_FD_89960 | JGI IMG/M metagenome (GOLD analysis project Ga0123342, IMG submission 89960) | Root nodule microbial communities of legume samples collected from Mexico - Turtle bean Mexico white nodule | ecosystem: Host-associated > Plants > Roots > Nodule | place: Mexico: Nepantla... | reverse complement strand
TTGTGATTTTGAGGAAACTGCATTTAATGCTTGATGGCTTGCATGCTCTACATTATTACTAAGTAGGTGAGAGAAGGTCCCCTCATTAAATAGGGACCCGCGTGCCATCAAAGCCCCACTCACAAGCTCATTCCTCTCTCCTATGCTTATAGATGAGTTATTCAACCCCTCCACCTGCACCTCGAGAATTTCCCTCCACATGTTCTCTCTCCTTATTTAGGCTATCTTTGGATTGAGGAGGGGATTTATGAGGAGGAGAGGGAGTGAATTTGTGAGAATTAGAGAGAATGTGTGGGCTTATTTGGATTGAGGGATGATGATGGTTTATTGTAAATTTACAAATTTATTCTTATTATTAAAAAATATTTAAATAATGAATTATGAATTTTTTTGTAAGTTTAAATTAATTAAATATTTTTAATATATAATATTCATAATTATTTATATTTTTTAATAAAAAATATAATGAAAATATTTTTGTGTTAAATTGAAAAAAATTTATTAAATATATTAAAATTTATGAAAATAATATTTATTATTATATTTATTTGTTACTTTATATAATTATATATGTTGTTGATATTATAATTTTATTTTTATTATTTATAATTATATGTTGTTATTAATAATATAATTAAGTATTTTTGAAATTATAAATAATAAATAAATTTATATAATATTAAATTTTATATATTATAATAAAATGAATGTAAAAAGATTTTTTAGTAAAAATATAATAATTCACGTCAATCCCTCTAAATCTCTTCATTGTGAAGAGTGAAAAAAACCATTCATCCCCCCCCCCCCTCAAAACCCTTGAAAAAAAAAAAAAACACAAAGTTCCTCAACTCCCTCCACATGTTCTCTCTCCTTATTTAAAGCACAATGTTCCTCAACTCTCTGCACTTGTTCTCTCTCCTTATTTAATGCACAAAGTTCCTCAACCATACCCATTAAACCCCACTCACCAGCGGACCAAGCCTGGGCCACTCCCTCAATGCTTGTTTCTCGCCCTGCTTACTGGTCATTTGGCGCTTCCAAATTTCTTTGTTATGTGATGCTGCCATCGTGTTCATTCACTCAAATTTTTATTATTAATAAAAAATTTTAAATTATTTTTAAATTGGTATCTAAATTATCTATTTAGGTTTTAGTAGCTAAAATCTTGGTAACTAATAGTTAGATATCAATATAGAAACTTATAAATTTTATTAATAATAGAAACTACTTTAGATACTAATAATTTTTTTTAGTTTATAAAATGGTCTCTAATATATCATATAATAACTAATTATTTTTGTCTCTAAAATTAGTTTATATTTAATGATTTTCTTGTACCTTTTAATAAATTCGCTTTAGTTAAAAATCTATAAAAATAAAGGTTTGCATTGTATCAGAAAAAAGGTAACTCATACTCTTGCAACTTTTACATTTGTGAGAGAGCTTTTTGCGAATCAAGTTTTTGTGAGAAACTGTTTTTGAAATATCTTTGAGGTTTCTTGGAGCAAAATTTTCATCATCTTGTTGAAGCCAGAGATATTTTATTGTTGTTGTGAAATTAAGAAATCCAATTGTGTTTCTTGTTTCACAATTGAGGTTAATTCGTTCTATTCTTTATTGTCTTGTATTTCTGTATTGAATCTTTAGCAAGATAGGATTTCTTGGTGGTTGTTTTTGCTATAACATGGTATTTTGGTGTGTGCTTTGGTTTTTGTAGTGTTCAAGAATAGTTTAGTGTATTCTCTTGTAAAGAATTGTGTTTTTAGTGAAAACCACATTAGTGTGAGGTGAAACTATTTGTAGCTCTGTATATTAGTGAACCAGTATAAAATTCTTGATGTTTTTCTGTGTTCTTTATTCTTTTTTACAAATTATCTACATAATAATCTGTTATGATATAATCAATCTGTTGTTTTAATTTTTTAGACTTGTATTGATTTTCTGTAATAACTAAAATTATTAAGATAATTGATATTAATTATTACATTGAATCCTGATATATTGTGTTGCAATGTGTTTCAGTTAGTTATTAACACAATTGTTTGAAACATAAACAGGCTAATAAAATTGCATCCATCTTAATACAATCAATTGTTTTATTAAACATTGATTGTTTTTCTGAGATTTGCATCTATCATATTAACTGTAAAATTCTTTTTCCCTTTATTGCTAATTGTGCTCATTTGTTTTGTATATGTTGGAAAAAGTATTAAAATGACAATTAGTTGTTTCTAGGTTTAACATGTTTAAATTTCTCTAACATTATTTCTTCATTACAAAAGTAATTTATTAATCTGCAAAACAATGAAATTAATTTTGATAAATTGATTTTTGATTAAACAGTTTTAAAACTTTTAACTGTAAATCTTGCTTAAAATTTATCTATTATTTTTCAAAATAATTTGTTAAAAATTCATACTGCATTTATTTCATGGTATAGGAATTTCGACTACAAATTTGTCATCCATACTTGCGTTTACTAATGGTCAGACCAATTTTCATGGTATACCAATTTTCGTACAATTTTTCTTTTACCAAATTGTAATTTTTGAATAAAAGATGTACTACCATAGTGCAAAATCTCTTACATGTGTCTTTTCCCTAAATAGTTCTTACATGTGTTTTTTTCCTAAATTTGTAATAAAGTGCTTAAATGTTGATTTTTTTTAAGAAAATGATTATTTTATTTATCTTTTGACATAAAGAAAATTGGAGAAAGTTATTTAATAAGATGTTGAGACAATAGGGTGGTGCCATTTTACTATGAAATAGTAAATCTCAAAAGATATGACTCGAAAACAAATCGTTTGCACCTTACTCTATGATTCTTTTGAATAGCAAGAACAAACTATAGGATAGGAATAAAAGAAAATATTGTAAATAATATGGAACTCCAAATAACTTCAACATAAAAAGTTCATATCTAACTCCTCATTTATCTTTCCAACTCACCAAAAACTTTTAATAAGTCAATGGCCACAAATTCAAAACATTTTGTACCCCTAATTTTATTTTCCCTTATGAATCTTCTCAACAATATACAACAACAATTTTCGACTCAGAGTCATGACTACTTTCATCCCTAGAAATTATTATCATTATGCTCCTTCACCTACTACTTATAGATCAACATTCTCCATAACTATAAATATTCTTGCATTTATTATTGAATAAAAACTAATTTTAAAAAAAAAAAAATTAATTATTACATTAACTAAATTAGATAATATTTTAAATACTAAAAAACTATTAGTATCTAAAGTAGTTTTAGATAAATAGTTTTAAATTTGTATATAATTAGATACTAAAGTTTTAGTTACCAATTATTTAAATTCTAAAGTTGGTAACTAAAATTTTGGTAGCTAATAAAATACAAATTTATAAACTATTTATCAATAATATAAACTAGTTTAGATACCAATAATTTTTTTTAGTCTTTAAAATAGTATTTAATTTAATTATTATAATAATTAATTATTTTTTTTAAAATTAATTTCTGAAGTGATTCGGCCCACTAAATATTTCACTAAATTCTTTTCTTGTAAATAATCCTTTAAGAATTTTGCTTGCATCATCAATAAAATAAGGAAATTTATATTTTTGATCGATTCTTTCACTTAAAATCTCAGCAAGAGTTCCACCAATCCGATCCAGTTCCTCCTTCGGAAGTCTTTTGGAACCCAAAATATTTATTATCTCTTGAACAATTTTTTCAATCTGTTCACATTGTGACCTGAAAATTTAAATGAAATGAAGGCAAAACTTCATGAAACAGAAAAAAAAAAAAAGGGTATACTCATTTACAGGAAAAAATATTTAACTTTGAAAATATTATTTTGATTAAACAATATATAATTGGGATTCAATTTGCATGTGCTTTTGTACTGTTTCCGAAATTCCTAACATCTGAGAATTGTAGTTTAGAAAGGAGTAAATAAATTCAAACTGTGATGAATGTTGAAACGAGAGAGGATTACTCACTTATTTCGGATATCCCAACCAGAGAGATTGGCGACTTGTGTGAGAGCTTGTCTCCATCTCTGAACTTCTTCCATCTTCACTTCATCTTCTCTCAATCTCTTTTCGTGTTCTGCAAATGCTTTCTTATAACATGCACTCTGTTTGCGCACCACTGAAGGACGAACATCATAAAAAATAGGTATAATAACACGTCTTGGCGAAGTTTCAAAGCAGTTACATATCTCTGCGAGTTCACGCAAGCACCAAGTGGAGGAAGCATAGTTCTGTGAGAAGACAACAATGAAAAGTCGAGAGGCTTGAATGGCTTGCAGCAGCTCTGGTGCAATGGATTCACCCTTTTTGAGATCTTCAACATCTTTGAACACATTGATGCCTTTTGTACGGAGAGCCTGAAAGAGAAAACCAGTGAAGCTGTTGCGCGTGTCTTCACCGCGGAAGCTGACAAATACGTCGTAGATGTCTGTTGCAAGAGATGAAGAAGAAGAAGAAGAAGCCATTAGAGAAAGCAAAAGTTGCTGAGAGAGAGAATGGGTGTGAAAGTGGAGAGCAATCACTGAATGAATAAATAGAAATTCAAGTGAAGAATGGGTATTTATTATCACGTTGGCGCGTTTCATTATTCCACCTTCTTTCTACGAATGAATGGTCGTATAAAATGAGTGCGAAAGTGGAAGCAAACACTGAGAAATAGAAATAAGTGTTGTGAGTGTTTTTTCATTGAAGCTTCTCCCACTTAGCTTTTCTAATAATTGCCGCGTGGTTGTGGAATTGCAGAACTAAAGGACAAGCCTTTCATTTTTCCACCCTCTTTCTGTGAAGTCACATCAATTAGTGAAAGCAAAAGTTGTTGAGAGAGAGAGAGAGAGAGAAAAGAAAAGTTTTTGGTATCAGAATAGCTGTGAAAGTGGAAAGCAAAAACACTGATAAATAGAGATAAGTGTCGTGAGTATTTCAAATTAGGTTTTCTGATAACTGCAGCGTTGAAATTATGTACTCATGAAACAGTCAAACTGTCACTGATGATGACTTGGTATGAATTTATACATGAATCATAATGGCAGCGTCATGTCATATTAATAGAAATAAAATATAAAATTCTAATACATAATCGATTATAATAATTCATTATATGATAGATTTGTATACATAATAATTGTATAATTTAGTAGTTCATTATGTATTTTAATTTTATAATATAATTTATTATAATAATATACTATACTAATAAAATAAATTATAATAATATAAATATATTTATATTTATAAAAATAAAAAATATTAAAAAATAATAATATTAATATATTTATATACATAGTTTGTTGAGAGATTTGGAAAAGAGTATTGTTAAAAAAAATCAACTTTAAGAGTCCATAAAGTGTAATAGGATGTGAGATTAACTTTAAGAGTGCATAAAGTGTAATAGGATGTGAGATTACGAATATTTTCAAAAAGCTATGTTAGAGAATGAAGTAAAATTAATAGATTATAAAATTTAGATCAATATAAATTAATAACTCATAATTTTTATATAATCACATTATAATTCTTAATACTATAATTCTTAATACTTTTTTATATCATTTAATTATAAATTTATTTTTTATTATATATATATATATATATATATTTGTTTTTAAACTCATCATATAAAAAAAATTTGTATATAACTTTTAAAAGAGTTGTCAAAACATATTTTCCTAAAATTTAACACTTCCATTATAATAAGGATGCACAGTTAAAACAACTGTTTTATTGAAATTACCTTAACTTTTGAGATAGTCTATTTAATCATCTCTTTTTTATAAAAAAATTATCGTATTAAACATCATTATCAAATTTGATATCTAAACTAAATTCAAATTTCAAATTTCAATAATTATGTCACCAAATAAAAAAATATTATTAATTTTTTTAAAACCTCCATTATTATTAAAGTACACTTCCCTGTTTGAAAAGTATAAAAAAAAATGTTCATTATTTTTTATATTATGCTAAGCGATACCAAACAATTGTTTGTTTATGTATAATTTTGAATATATAAACATTTATTTTCAATTTAAATAATATATATATAATTTTGAATATATATGTGTCACCATATGTTATATTTCGGTGATGATATGTGACAATGTTCATATTTTTTTTTGTGTGACTGATCCACAAGTGTAGAAATTCCCGTAACTATAAATAACACACTGGGTAATAAAAGAAGGCAGTGAAAGATTAATCCAATCTTTTTTAATTCCACCCTTTCTTCACATGTTAATGAATATATTTAATTATTAATTGAGATGATGAGAAATTTTATATACTAAATTAAATACTCAATTATAATCATTAATTAATTAAAATTTAATTTTTAAATACTGATTATTTAAGTTAAAAATATTTTTAATATTACAAAAATTATAGTAATTTAAATTATATCTTTTTACTTAAATTTTGTTTTGTTTTTTGGGTACGGAATTTGATGGGAGTGGGTGGTTAAAATGATTGAAAGAAATTGTGAAATAATTAAGTTTAAGAGAGGTTAGGCCAACTCCTAAGAAAATTTAAACAAAACACTAATAGAAGTACAAACTTGAGAGTGAGAATTTGAAGAGAAATGAGTTAGCAACTTGGACAACATTTCATTATCAATTCAAAACTCATTTACAAGGGGGTTAACACTTGTATGTATAGTGCTATGAGCAACCAAGGTGCAAGCTTTAACCCTAATAAACTCTTCAGATGGTCTAGAGTTGTATTGGGTCCAAGGAGGCTCAATTGTAACTCTAGCTAGACTCTTTCTTTTTCTATTTACACCTTACTCTAATTGATAAAATTGGCGTAAAACATGACCCAAGATAATGACTGAAATATAAACCCAAAATAAAGCCTATACTACTTTGTACAAATTTATAAGACTAGGAAATTTGGAAGAAAGAGTTAAAAATTAATTCTCCATAAAAATAGAGTTTTCTGAACTCCTTCTTCTTCTTCCATTCTTTTAGCCATAACCCTATTTAAAGGTCCAATATGTGTCTTTCGGGATGGTCCTCCATCAATGGTATTAAGGACAACATTACGGATAGTATTAACACGATTAATGGTGGAGACATGAACAACAATAACTACTTGTCTTTCTTGTTTCACAACAAAGAAATATGGGTGGAATAGGTTCCATTAGTAAGATATGAGACCGAATATTACTATATTCATCATTTAATCCCTGCATTGTATTGTAGGGGTGGCAAAGTGGGGCGGGTCGTGCGGGCCGGCCCGCGACCCGCTGAAAAAAAAAACGTGGGACAGGTTGCTTATTTTAACTCGCTGACCCGCTTAGGCCCACCCCGCATAATCTGTAGCCCGCGTGGGCCAAGTGCGAAGCGGGGCGGGTTGACCCGCATAACTTTAAAATGTATAATTTTTTTTCAACACCCCATATTTTCTTCATGTAGCCTTACATTCCGAAATTTTTAATAACATCTTGTTATGCATGTTTCATGAAAATAATATTATAAGACAATTTACCTAATGCATCTAAATAAAAATAATTCAAAAATTTTATTTAAAAAATTATTTTTTTTAATAAATATTTCTTATGCAAGCTGACACGCAGGTCCGGAGGGCAACATTTATGCAAGACAGGTTAGAAAAATCAACCCGCAAAGCCAACCCAACTTACTTTTTGGGAGTCAAGTGTGGGCCCCGCATTGTTACCTCTATTGTATTGTATGATTCTCACATTTTCTTTTTTGAGTTATACATTCACAACCTTCGTAGAAAGAGATTGGAAAGTAGAATTTCCACAATCAGGCGGCTATTTTATATAATTTTTACTTATGACATTATATAATTAATATGATCTTCGTAGAAAAGGGTGGAATAGTGAAACGCGTTCAGCGTTATAATAAATTTATATATGACCTTCGTAGAAAAGGGTGGGGAAGTAGAAAACGCATAAATTATTAGAAAAGCTAAGTGGAAGAAGCTTCAATGAAAAAAACTCAAATAGTAAACAACGTACGTAACTTTGAAAACCAATTACAATAATAGAATAATATTTTATATTAAAAAATAAAATAAATATAATTAAAATAATAATTTATTGGAATGTGAAATATGGGGGGTTTTGAAGTATCACCACCCTGTTTCTATTTATTCAGAGTTTGCCATTCTCTCAACAACTTTTCCTTTCTCTAATGGCTTCTATCGCCATCATCCAATACACCTCTTCTTCTTAATAAAATTCTTATTATAAAAAATTCATTCCAAAAGTATTTCATATATTTTAAAAAATTTATTCTAAAAAGCTTATTTAAAAAATTTAGTTATGCAATTCCATAACCACGCGGCAATTATTAGAAAAGCTAAGTGGGAGAAGCTTCCATAAAAACGACCATTCGTAGAAAGAGGGTGGAATAATGAAACGCGCCAACGTTATAATAAATACCAAAAATGTTTATTTGACACCTTCTCCACTTGAATTTCTATTTATTCATTCAGTGATTGCTCTCCACTTTCACACCCATTCTCTCTCTCTCAACAACTTTTGTTTTCTCTAATGACTTCTTCTTCTTCTTCTTCTTCTTCTTCTCTTGCAACAGACACCTACGACGTATTTGTGAGCTTCCGCGGTGAAGACACGCGCAACAGCTTCATTGGTTTTCTCTTTCAGGCTCTCGGTACAAAAGGCATCAATGTGTTCAAAGATGTTGAAGATCTCAAAAAGGGTGAATCCATTGCACCCGAACTACTGCAAGCCATTCAAGCCTCTCAAGTTTTCATTATTGTCTTCTCAGAGAACTATGCTTCCTCCACTTGGTGCTTGCGTGAACTGGCGGAGATACGTAACTGCGATGAAAGACGTGTTATTATACCTATCTTTTATGATGTTGATCCTTCGGTGGTGCGCAAACAGAGTGGATCTTATGAGAAAGCATTTGCAGAATACGAAAAGAGATTCAGAGAAGATGAAGTGAAGATGGAGGAAGTTCAGAGATGGAGACAAGCTCTCACACAAGTCGCCAATCTCTCTGGTTGGGATATCCGAAACAAGTGAGTAATCCTTTCTCGTTTCAACATTCATCACAGTTTGAATTTATTTACTCCTTTCTAAACTACAATTCAGAGATGTTAGGAATTTCGGAAACAGTAGAAAACACATGCAAATTGAATCCAAATCTATACTTGTTTAATCAAAATAATATTTTCAAACTTAAAATATGTTAAATTTTCAGGTTACACTGTGAACAGATTGAAGAAATTGTTGAAAGGATAATAAAAATTTTGGGACCAAAATTGTCAAGACTTCCTAAAGATGAACTGGTTGGAATAGAGTTTCGGGTTAAAGAATTAACAAATCTTCTGCATTTAGAGTCAGTTAATGATGTTCGAGTTATTGGAATTAGTGGAAGGGATGGCATAGGAAAGACAACTCTTGCTCGGGCTTTATATGAAAGAATCTCTCATCAGTATGATTTTCGTTGTTTTATTGATGATATGAGCAATATTTATGGAGATACTGGTTCATTAGGCGTACAAAAGCAGCTAATTTCCCAGTCTCTAAATGAGAAAAATCTTAAAATTTTTAATGCTATTGATGGAGCATATTGGGTGTGGAATAGACTGCACAAAGCAAGAGCACTTATAGTTCTTGACAATGTTGATAAAGGTGAACAACTTAAGCTGCTTACAGGGAACAGAGATATACGTACATGCATAGGTGGAGGGAGCAGAATCATCATCATTTCTAGGGATGAACTTATATTGAAGACACATGGAGTGAAAGATGTTTATGAAGTCCTGCCGTTGAGTAGGAATAGTGCTGCGCTGTTGTTTTATAGAAATGCTTTCAAAGATGAAGATGAAGATGAAGTTCATTATAAATTCGAAAATTACTTGGAGGTGGCACGTGAGCTACTTTCACATGCTGAAGGTCATCCTGTGGCAATTGAATTAATGGGATCATTTTTGTGTGGTCAAGATGTCTCACAGTGGAGACGCTTATTGGATAATCTAAGACGTGAAAAACGTGGAAATATTATAGATGTTTTAAGTAGATATTGTGATGAGTTGGAAGAAGAAGGAAAAGGAATATTTCTTGATTTTAGGAGACGTTTTAATCGGTTGAAAGATGAAAGAAAAGAAATATTTCTTGATATAAGTAGATGTTTTGATCAGTTGGAAGAAGAAGGAAAAGAAATATTTCGTGATATAAGTACATGTTTTGATCGGTTGGAAGAAGAAGGAAAAGAAATATTTCTTGATATTAAATCCTTATTCAAGAAAATCACTAAATAGAAACTAAATTTAGAGAAAAAAAAATAATTAGTTGTTATAGTGACTAAATAAAAAATCATTTTAGAGACTAAATTTTTTTTTTTACTCTTTAAAGTAGTTTTTATTTTTAATAAATAGTTTCTAAATTGGTATCTAATTAGTTAACAACGTATTTAGCTTCTAAATTTGGTAGCAAAAACGTTGGTAACTAATTAAATATCAATTTAGAAACTATTTATCAATAATAGAAACTATTAGAAATTAAATTTTTTTGTAGTCTCTAAAATGGTCTTTAATTTAGTCAATATAACAATTAATTATTTTTTGTTTCTAAAATTGGTTTCTATTCAATGATTTTCTTGTAATGAATATTTGTTCTAAGGATAGTGTGGAGAAGATTTTAAGCATCCATAGATTTGATTATGAAAATGACATACAAGCTTTGGTTGAGAAATCTCTAATAACATGTGAAGATGGGATCATTTATATGCATGAGTCGTTGAAAGATTTGGGACATATATCTTGGATATGATTTGAAAGTTGTGAGGATTGCGAGGACAGATGGGTGTATCGAAAATTAGACACCTTATTAAGTTGTTTAAACTTAATAATATGGATTTTTTCAAGAAGTCTTAATCATCTTTTGAATGAACTAATGTATCTTGATTGGAATGAATATCTTTTTAATTACTCAATTATAATCATTAATTAAAATTTAATTTTTAAGTATTGATTATTTAAGTTAAAATAGTTTTATTATATTTTTAATATTACAAAAATTTTATTAATTTAAATTATATCTTTTACTTAAATTTTAATAAATCAATTTTAATATTATATAGATAATGTATAAATTTTAAAATAATATATTAATGAACTCACAAACTTGCCTATATCACATATGGAACAGATTTTAAGATAAACTATAGTACCCTCGTTGAATCGTTGGCATAATATATATATGTCTGTGTTTATAAGTAAAAAGTATCATGATATTTAGTTTATAAAAGGTTTTTTCTTCCTACTTCCATAATTATATAATTATTAAGTGCAACCCATATGAAGAAAGAAAATTTTAAAATATTTTCCTTTGTGCACAGTGTCATTACCATCGTTTTACACTTCCATTTTCCATCATACGTTGTTGCATTCTTAGAGAAGAAAAACAACAGAAAAAGAGTTGTTTTGAAAAACTTATTTTAAAAAACCTATTCTAGACATTATTTACTTTATGAAAAATTTGTCTAGAAATTTTATTAAAAAGAACTCATTCCAAAAGTATTTCATATATTTAAAAAAATTTATTCTAAAAACTTGATTCAAAGATTTTTTTTTTAAAATGTCATGCTTTACAATCTATTTCATATTTCATATGTTATGGAAAACTTATTTTTAAAATCCTATATCAAAAGTTCTCTGGATATTACATTTTAAAAAATTTGTTCTAAATATTACATACTAATTTACAATTTGATTTGATATGTTAGTAACTATTTTGTATATTATTTATATTTTTATATGATATTGTTTAATCTGATTGGTTTAATGTGTATATGTTAATAAAAAAGATAAAATTTAACAAATAAACTTAAGGATTATAATATCAATAAATTATCATCTATTTCTTATAGAGAACAGTTATTATTACAACCGTCATCTATGTGCGCTAATAGAAAATCACTTTAATTCTATTGTCGTATATTTTGTGCATATTTTTCTTTTTTTTTTAATTAATAATTAGGACCATGGTTTGACCAAAAACATCATAAATGTAGAGTCATAACAATGCAAGTTTATGTTATATAGACGACGAGTTAAACCATCGTCTAAATTTAATATTTTGAACGATGACTCTATATACAATTATTTAAAAGTTGTTACGATAAGTCTTTTAAAATTGTTATATATATATATATATATATATATATATATATATATACGTTATTTTTATAATTGTGCAAGTGTGAGAAAACTATATGTTGATCAAATAATCATAAATAACTAATGTAAAAATGTCATTTTTGGAGTAGTGTAGTGCATTGATTGCAATTATTTGCAAGAAATAGATAAATCCATAAGTTATAAATTAATCAATTTATATGAATTGACTAGATATAGAAGTAACAAAACATTCCTAAATTTTGGTTGAAAGAAATTATTGGATTGAGTATTTATATAATAAAAATAACATAAAGATAATTTATCAACCTCCCTATAATTCTGGTTTAGTAAAAATATGTTTGTCTAACTCTATTGTTGGATTCTTAATTGTTTTTTTACTAGTTGTTCTATATTTTTTTAAATTCGTTATTAATTTGATTTTTTGTTTATACTTAGTTAAAACTATTGATGATCGGTTGTCTGTCTTATGTTAAGAGGTAAAGATAAGTTTTGCAAAGATCTAAAATATGTTTTATGTAATGCTTTGAACTTTTTTGAGAGATTATTTTGATATCATGTACTGGAATGGGACGAGATCGAGATCCGGTCTCTCTGACCGAGATTCGGTATCTCTGACCGAGATGACCGAAACATCATGGACAACGTGGTCGACCGACACATTTACCCATTAACGCTTAAACCAAGGTCAGTGAAGCTAATCCACCATTAAGAATTAGGTAATACAACCATAAGTGTGCTCCATTCCACTAATCAGGCCCAATAAGGTAAGCCCATTAAAATAATATAAATATCAAGATTTCCAAGGAGAAAGGTACGTTATTTATTACTGTGCACCTACCCGAGTGCCAATCACCCTCTTTACTGACTTGAGCGTCGGAGTGCCTTTTGGAGGTACCTCCCCCATTTGGCATTCACCCGAGACTGAGAACCGAAGGAGCAACATGAAGACCAGAAGGATCACAATGGAACCCTAGCAACCTGCATGAAGGAGAGAAGAAGACGAAGTCGCTGAGGACCTTTGTTGATAGGTTCAACAAAGTGGCAATGAACATTCAGAACCTGAGTCCGGACGTTGCCATGCATCACATGCTGACAACCCTACGCCTAGGGCCTTTTGCTGAATATTTGTGTATGCAGCCGGCTACCATTCTGGACGAGCTGAGGAAGAGAGCTGCCAAGTTCATGCAGTAGGAGGAACTCAGGGAGTTCTACAACCAGACCCGTGTTGAGGCTAGTGGAGAAAAAAACAAGGATGAGAAGGACCGCCAGGGCCGATTTGGTCAACGAGGTGACAGGCGAAGAGATAATAGGTACTGAGGAAGCCGGTTCTCGAGATACACACCCTGACGACCAAGAGGGGAAGAATTCTGGACGAGGCTCTCAACGCCGAGTTGATCCCTCCTCCCAGAAAGGTGCCCAACCCGAACAATGCCAACCGAAGGAAGCAGTGTCGGTACCATCAAAACAGCGGGCACTCCACTGAGGAGTGCCAAGCTCTAAAATACAAGATTGAGGAGTTTATCCAGGCCGGACACCTACGCCGATTCGTCAGAAATGACCGAGACACAGGGCACTCACCTCGTCGAGAGGAGCCCCTTAAGGGAAAAAGGTCACCCCAACGAGGTCGAGACGATCGAGACCGCAGAGACGACCGGCGGTCTCGGAGAGACGACCCTCCCCGCAGGGATGACCCTCCCTGGGAGGCCGAAAGAAGAGGAAATATAGAGGTGATTAACACTGTAGCCGGCGGCTTCGCCGGAGGAAGTACAAACAGTGCCCGAAGGAAACACCTGCGGGCAGTGCACCAGGTGAACACGGTGACATTCCGACCGAGGATGCCACCCATCACCTTCACAAATGGGGACTTCAAAGGCGTGGATTATTGCTAGGACGACCCCATGGTCATATCGATCGACACATATCGATTTACCATCAGGAAGACCCTTGTGGACCAAGAGAGTTCAGTAGACATCCTCTACTGGAAAATGTTTAAAGCTATGAGGATACCTGAGGCCGAGATGGTGCCTTACGACGATCATGTGGTCGGGTTCTCGGGTGAGAAGGTGGGTATCAAGGGCTATATTGAGCTTTACACCACTTTCGGTCAAGAGAAGAACAACAAAATGATAAAAATTCGGTATCTGGTAATCGATGCCAATACCTCTTATAACATCCTTCTCGGTCGACCGTCCATCAACCGGCTGATGGCAATCGTGTCAACACCTCATCTGCAAATGAAGTTCCCTTCGCCGACGGGACGGTCCATGTGGACCAAAAGGAGGCACGAGAATGCTAAGCTGAGAGCCTCCGAGTAGGGCCTTTGAGGAACGACATCTCTCCCAAGAGAAAATCCTCTTGGAATGACTGCTCGTCCTGCGAGGCCCGATCAATGTCAGTGGAGCCAACCGTTGTGTTTGTAGATCTGGATCCCCGGGCAATCGAGGACATGCTTGAAGCAAGAGAAGAACTGAGGCGAGTGCCACTTCTTGATGAGGAACACAATACTGTTGTGGGAACGACCATGGCAGTTGCCGAGGCCGAGATAATGCACGCTGTGATAAAGAAGAATGTGGATCTGTTTGTGTGGACACCGTCTGTCATGCTGGGTGTAAGCCCGAACATCATCACCCACAAGCTATTGGTGTTCAAGGAGAAAACGACCTTCATGACAGCCGACGCCAACTACTACTATGAGGTTATGTCGTTCGGCCTCAAGAACGCGGAGGTGACCTACCTGCGCCTCATGGACAAAATCTTTCAAGGGCTGATCGGTCGATGCCTAGAGGTGAAGTCCGACTCCTTCGAACAGCATGTGGAGGACCTCAAGTAGGTGTTCAAAGCCCTCAGAGGGGCCAATATGAAGCTCAACCCCGAGAAGTGCACGTTCAGGGTTGAAGGAGGGAAGTTCTTGGGTTTCATGCTTACCCACAGGAGATAGAGGTCAACCTCGACAAATGCCAAGCCATAGTCGACATGAGAAGTCCAAAAAACATCAAGGAGGTACAACAACTCCTAGGGCGCTTGACAACCCTCTCTAGATTCGCCCCCTGACTGACCGAGCGAACGAGACCGATGGTCCAGCTACTTCGGAAGGCTGCCAAGTTCAGCTGGGACGACAGATGCGAAGAAATCTTCAAGCAGTTGAAGGAATTCTTAACATCCCATCAGTCATACAGAAGCCGAGACCCGACCAACCCATCCTTGTATACCTGGCGGTCTTAGAGGAGGCAATCAATGTTGAATTCGTGCAGAAGGTTGAGGGCGAGGAACGACCAATATATTTCGTCAGTCAAACGCTTCATGCGGCCGAGACAAGATATCAAATGATTAGAAGGTGGCGCTCGCCTTGGTCCTCACAACGAGACGGATGTGCCCCTACTTCCAAAACCACTTAATAACTGTAAGAACTGACTACCCTATCTTTAAAATTTTATCTAAACCCGACCTTGCAGGGAGAATGATAGGATGGTCGGTCGAGCTGTCCGATTTTGACATTCATTATCAACCAAGGGGGGCCATCAAGTCTCAGTGCTTGGCCGACTTCTTAGCCAAGCTCACACCATTACCCACCTTGTCGGCTGGGAGGACACTCTACGTGGATGGCTCATCCAACAAAACAGCCTGTGGAGCAAGAGTCGTTCTGGAAGGACTGGGCAACCTCCTCCTGGAGCAAGCACTCCAGCTCGGATTCAAGGCGACCAACAACCAGGCCGAGTACAAGGCCTTGCTCGCTGGGCTAAACCTAGCCTACGACATGGGAGCACACGAGGTTTTGTGCAAGAGCAACTCCTAGGTTATGGTCGGCCAAGTCAAAGGAGAGTTCGAGGTGAAGGAACCCCTACTACAACATTACTACCATGCGACCAGAAACAACATCGCCCGGTTCAACAAGGCACCTTTGGAGCACAAACCAAGGGAGGAAAACAAAAGGTTCGACGCCCTATCTAGGATGTCGGTCACAAAGAAGAAGAGTCACCAACGATCAGTAATACAGATATGGCTAAGACACCTCAGTGTGTCAGAGACCGAATGCCTTGCAACAACCGAGGCCGAAACTGATAATTGGATGACACCCATCATCCAGTACTTAGAGGACGACACATGCAAGCCAGAGAAAGAAAAAACAATGAAATAATAGTGTGCCCGGTATACAATGATCAAGGATGATCTATACCGAAGAGGGTACTCGACCCCCTACTGAAGTGCATCACTAGCAAGCAAGCCGAGTACTTCCTGACCGAGATCCACGAAGGAGTTTGCGGAAACCACTCAGGGGCGAGGACGATCCAAAGTCCTGAGGGCAGGCTACTACTGGCCGACCGTCCAGGGGGGCTGTGCTGAGTACGTGAAAAAATGTTCCAAATGCCAGGAGTTCGACCCCCTCCATCATACTAGGCCAAAAGAGTTGCACAATCTCATCTCCCCATGGCCGTTCGCCATCTGAGCGATGGACATCATCGGTCCCTTCACACCAGGAAAAGGGCAGACTAAGTTCCTCCTGGTGGGAGTCGACTACTTTACCAAATGGATCAAGGTCGAACCACTTGCGTCCATTTTGGCCAAAAATGTTCAAAACTTCGTATGGTGAAGCATTGTTTGTCGATTCGGCGTCCCGCACACAATAATGACTAACAACGGCCGACAATTCATTGAACGAGGTCTGCAGTCCTTTTATGACGACCTCGACATCAAGTCAATCACGGCCTTGGTCGAGCACCCGCAGACCAACGAGCAGACCGAGGCCGCAAATAAGGTCATACTTAATGAGCTGAAGAAGCGCCTAGGCAAAGCAAAAGGCCGATGGACGTAGGAGCTGATAGAAGTACTTTGGGCGTAAAAATGCACCTCCAAACAACCACGCAAGAAACGTCCTACAACCTAATATACGGGGTTGAGAGAATGATCCCGGTCGAAGTGGGCGACCCACCATATGAAGGCAAATGTTAGACCTCACCCTAAACGAGGAAAGCCTTGCGGTCAAGCTCGATTTGGGAAGTGAGTTTCGTGACAAGAGCAAGATTCGGGAGACCGCGTCCAAGCTTTGGGTGTCAAGACGTTACAACACAAAAGTCCGACCTAGGAGCTTCCAAAAGGGAGACCTCGTCTGAATGATGCACAATGATGCGAGAAGAAATGAAGGAAAATTCTCGTCCAACTAGGAGGGACCTTCCCGAGTCCGAGAAGTCGCAAAGGGGGAGCTTATCACTTAGAATGACTTTCAAGAAAAATTGTACCGAGGACGTGGAATGCCACACACCTCAAGTTTAATTACAGCTGAAAGAAATAAAATCACACACTCTTTCCTCACCCTACTAGGGAGGTTTTAACGAGACGTTTTTATCAAAATATTAGCACTGCTATACTTCAAAGCCTCAGTTCGGTCTGGATGAAGCCTTAACCGGCATACCCTCCAACACCGATCAACTAGGTCTGGTCTGGACGTAGCCTTAACCGACATACCCTGCCAACACCCCTCACTCGGTTCGATCTCGATGAAGCCTTAACCGGCAATACCCTACCAACATAGATCAACTAGGTTTGGTGTGGACATAGCCTTAACTGACATACCCTACCAACACCTCTCACTCGGTTCGGTCTGGATCAAGCTCTAACCGACATACCCTGCCGACACCGCTCAACCAGGTTTGGTCGAGACAAAGCCTTAACCGGCATACCCTGCCAACACCTTTCACTCGGCTCGGTCTGGATGTAGCCTTAACTGACATACCCTGCCGAGACCGATCAGCACACCCAAGTTAACCTTGTAACTTGGCACAAATAAACTCACACGTTAAAAGTTCGATCGTCCAATCAACTTGTTCGATTAAGTAATCACATTAAAGGCTGATCGCCCATTTAACTTGTTCGATTAAGCAATCACATTAAAGGCTGATCGCCCATTTAACTTGTTCGATTAAGCAACCACATTAAAGGTCGATCGCCTATTCAACTTGTTCGATAAAGTAGTTACATTAAAGGCCGACAACCAGTTCAACTTGCTCAATTTTAGGTTTCACATTGAAGGCCGACCGCCCAATCAAATAAAGACCGACGTTTTTAACTTGTGAATTTTACTTAAATTTCATAAAGACAAATATATTGAACAATAGCAAAAGGGGGAGGCCACACCCTGACCTCAGAGGAGAGAGAGTACAAAATAGAAAAGGCCACACCCCGGCCAAAGGCGAACTTAATCTTGCTTGTCTTCATGATTCTTGCCCTCTCCGCCTTCGGTTGGCTCCACCTGCTGACTAGCCAAGGCCTTTATCTCGGAAATGAGCATAATCCGACCCTGGTACACCTTTTGGTCGAGGTCGAAGGCACCAGAGGCCGACAACCCCCTATAAAGGACGTGGGTCTGGCGAACAACGCGATGTAAGCTCTGCTTCAGCAACTCCTCGGTCTGCTCAAAGTTACGGTCGAGCTCATCCTCGGCCTCGTCCTTCGCAGCCTTGAGGGTTGCCAACTCAGTGGCCGAGGAAGAGAGTTTTCATCCCTCTCCTCGACCATCCCCTTCAACTTGGATTTTTCGGGCACCACCCTCACCATCTTGACCTCCACCGCCACCAGGCGACGACCAACCTCAGCAACTTCTTGCTGAGCCAACTCCTTCTCGGTCGCCTCCCGATAAATTTTCTCTGAGAACTCGGAGTTGGCTGTCAAAGACTGCTACAGACGGTCGAAGGCTTCGGCCACTTCGTGTTCCAGCCAACATATTTCTTCAGTGTGGCATTCCCTCTCTTGAACGCTCAGTTGAACCATCACTACCGAACGACACAACATCTTCAGGCCGCCCCTCAGCAAGTCCGAGGGCGGAACACCTCGGATGATCTCCCAGGTAGTCTCGGGAAGTCCCGAGTAAATTGCAGGTCGCCCTTAGAAGGGCCAGGGGCGACATCGAGACCTCCAATATGCGCTCGGTCTCGAGAGGAGCAGTTGCCTTCGTCGCCCGTTTGGGTGAGGGCGAGTCCACCTCCACTGTATCTCGGCGAGGCGGGGGTGTCGGTAGGGAGCCAGGGGAGCGAATGGTGGTGGCAATATTACCACCATCCCTCGACCTCTTCTTTGGCTTATGGGAAGGGCGGTCGAGCCCTTGTCAGCACGGGCATCCGAGCCCTTTGTTATTGGTAGGGTCTCAATGTTGCGACGACCTTTTCGCTCGGCCGCCTGTTTCCTATGGGCATCAAGGACGTCGACACCAGTTGGCATTTCTTGAATCATAATTTTTGCAAAAAAACAACAAATGTTAGATGGCGATATGTAAAATTGACCGATAACATATATAAAGACTCGTACCCTTAACCGTTGCCCATCGTGCCGACTCGGTATAGGCACCGATCAACCTTCTGGTGGGAAGCTTCCTCAGGAGGGCATCAAAGAGGGAGGGGATCTCCAGCTCATCAGCACCCTCCATCGGCCTCAATCACACCTTAAAATCACGAGGCTGGCGAGTCCAATAAAGGGGAAACCTTGACCGACCAGCCTCGTCCAAAAAATAGGTCGTTGCCTTTGGCCGAATGATAAACTTCACAAACCTCTCTTTAAATCTCTTGGAAGAGACAACGAAGGAGTTGAAAAGAACACTCCCTGACCGACCGATCAATGAGTGCCAAGACACAGGTTGGGCAGGGTGAGAGGTGTAATAAGAAAGAAAAGAAGAGTGAGAAGGGTGAAGACGCATGACGTCACATAACAGGCGAAAGGCCTGGATGGACGCCCAAGTGTTTGGAAGAATTTGGGTGGGAGCCACGTTGAGCGCCCAAAGGACGCCCATTGTGAACTTATCAAAAGGAAGAGAAACATGCAAGTCTGCAAAGAGGCAGGTGTACATGTAAAAGAAGGGGGGATTGGTCACTGATCGCCCCAAGCAAACGCTCTCGGTAGACTCACTGGGCACAACGCTAAAGAAGCTAGAATGCCTGCCTGCCTTTAAAACTAGGCACTTAACAAAAAATTTGGTTACATAAGCCTCGGTTTTATAGGAGGTCGAGATCCCAACAACCTTAAGGTCCACCCAGCTAAGGTCTACCAAAGGAACGCCAGTCGGGGGAGAGTCTGACCGGTCAACAGCATTGGTCGGATCATCTCCCCTCACGACCTCTACCTAGAGTAGCACATCGACCATCCCGACCGACAGAGAGTCGGTTGTAGAGGAACCAGATGAAGAAGAAGAGGAGGAAGAGGAGGAAGAGGAGGAGGAAGAAGAAGGACGACCGATAGGAGGGGAAGGGTGATTAGAAGAGGACGTTGACCGAGATAAGGTTTACATAACTAACCTGTTCGTGCCGGTTGACTCGCTTCTCTGGTTGACTCGAACGACAACCTTTGGCCCTCCTATCTCCGCCTGAGAATCGTTCTTCCTTGATCAAAAAATCTCTCATTTGCAAAGACAAAGGGCGTCTTGACGGCCGTTTGCACTCCGACGCTCAAGTCAGTATAAGGGCAAAGAAACATCAAGTGTATAAAGTAGTTTCAGTCTTAGAAACTATGTACCTTGCTAGGGTTGTTAACACCCTTTATATAGGTTGAAACTAGGCTTTACCTCTGTACCTTTATCCATGTCTAGGGTTCCTTGGAGAATGTCCCTGCGCCGCTATTACATAATCTTAGCGTAATCTGGCACATGGAACTTCCCTTAATTTGAATGCAATTACTAACAGAATAGCCGCCTGGGTACCAACTTGTGCACCAAATCTCTGGGCCATCTGTTTCACGGGTGCCCTAAGTATTCACGTGCTATGCATGCAACTTCCTTTTGAAACCCTAACCCTAATGGGCCTTAGTGCTTCCAGGAGCTTATTCACCGTGTCGCGCCTTAATGCGCTATACACACCACTTGCATGGATCCCTCGTGACTTAGGCTTTCCTCATATCTGAAGTTCTAACTGATAACTTAGTATAATTCTAGGGCCCACCTTACGTGGCCCAATACAAACGTTCAGACCGTCGACGTCCGATCTCTCCCTCTGTTGGTGAGGTTCGATCTCTCCTTCTGACGTCGAGGTCTACGGTACCGATATCCGAAGAATGACCCATCCCTGATAGGTGCGTGTGGGGCCGACCTTACATGGCCCACTTCCACTATCAAGCACTGGTGTGCGATGCCTGAGGTCAGCCACTGGATTTGATGACCAAGGACTGGTCGGGACATAACCTTAGGCAAAGTAGAAGACCGGGAACAAAGCGAGGGTGATTGGTCACTCAGTTATCAGAGCACTGGGTGAGATATCACTCGATTATCATAACACTCACAAAGAGAAAACACAGTGTCTCGGCACTGTTGGGACCACTATTTATAGGGCCCAAGGACCTCGGAATTCGAAACGTCAAAATAATCTCAAACCATTAGATCTTCTGGATCCAACGGTCCACAACACTTCCCGCCTGAAAAACCCCTCATTAATGCGGGTCACGTCACACCGCCTGAGGTCACATCACACTTCGAGAAACCCAATAGTCACACACCGAGGGGAACCGATTGACATCCATCATCAAAGATTCAGCAGACGTATCCGTCCTCGAGTCTGGGGGGTAAGTGTACTGGTATGGAACGAGATTGAGATCCGGTCTCTCTGACCAAGATTCGGTCTCCTTGACCGAGATGACCGAAACACCACGGACGGCGTGGCCGACAGACACACTTACCCATTAACGCTTAAACCAAGGTCAGTGAAGCTAATCCACCATTTGGTAATACAACCATAAGTGTGATCCATTCCACTAATCAGGCCCAATAAGGTAAGCCCATTAAAATAATATAAATAGCACGATTTCCAAGGAGAAAGGTACATCATTTATTATTGTGCACCTACCTGAGTGTCGATCACCCTCTTTACTAACTTGAACGTCGGAGTGCCTTCTGCAGGTACCTCCCCCATTTGGCATTCACCCGAGACTGAGAGCCGAAGGAGCAATGTGAAGACTAGAAGGATCACAATGGAACCCTAGCAACCTGCTCGAAGGAAAGAAGAAGACAAAACCTTCAACAGTTCTCTAGGTCACATCTCCGTAGTAGGAACATATCATAACCTCAATGTATGAAGTTGGAACATCCTTAAAACGTTTAATATTTATTCATTATTTTCACTGATAAAAAGAAAAAAAGAAAACAATTTATTAACCATAAATATGACACCGTGAGTTAACAAGAGTCAAGAAGTTGTTCATATACGGTTGAAAGTTAAAAGTTTGAAAAACAACATATAAACTTTGATAGACATTATTTTTGGGAAGTTATTCAATTAGTATTTATAAAGACCTTATGTGAAGACATATGTTGAACGTGTCATTTCTAAAAAGATTATATGTACTCTACACCTTCAAGTGTAGTGTATCTATTTACATTTATTTTTTATCTTTCGTAATTATCTATTTACATTTACATTTCTCGTTCTTTAGTTCTGTACTACATTTATATCTGATCTTATATATTAATTGTTCTTTTACATTTTATGTTTATCAATTTTTGAATTTATATATTTTTATTTCTGATATTACTTTGATTTACAAAACTTTTTCTGTATTGTAGAAGCTTTTTTTTTTTTTTACAAATTTATATTAAATCAATTTCAATTACTTTATTTATTCTAAATTATCAACCAATTAAAATGTTTCAAATTATCAATTATGTAAAATGTTTCAAATTCAAATTGTGTTTACGTTATATAAACACAATGAAATTTATATTCTGATAGCGAAAACCCATACTTTTATCAGAAAAATAATGTGTTTAGTATAAATATTTATGTTTGATTAATTTAATATATTTAAATTAAAATTGTTTAATTACTATCTTCCATAAAAAGAACTAAAAAAAAAGTTATATATGACCATTGTAGAATGAGGCTGGAAAGTAGAATTTCGACAATATGCCATAATTTTTTATATTTTTTTATCAACAATAAATAAATAAAAAATTAAAAGGATACTTCAGGAATATCTCAATCCGTTTACACGAGAACCAAGATTATTATACCTAACAAAGACACTCATTTAAAAGCATCTGAAAGCTAAACCAAGGCTTACAACTCCAAGAATAGATCCAAGTACGTTTAAAAAAACTGTAATACCTCTAAAATAGTCATACCTCCAAACCTTACTTGGACTTTACTTGGACATCTAAGGAGAGGTAAAGCAAAAAAAGAAGCTAAAAGAACATCCACATAGGCTCCAATTCACCAACCTCCAGCTTAGATCCCACTTGACTTCATACCTCACTTGGTTTAAACCAGGTTGTATGTGTGAAGTTCAGATTGATTCTGTAAGCTTGAGGTGTATTACCGGACAAAATCATTATTAGACTTAATTAGACTTAATTACAGGAATATAATCACTATTAATGAGTCTATAATTAGACTTAATTATAGGAATATAATCACTATTAATGGATCTATAATT
>Ga0123342_1003864_pt1 | contig 23546 bp, 19 predicted proteins | sample Turbeawhitnodule_FD_89960 | JGI IMG/M metagenome (GOLD analysis project Ga0123342, IMG submission 89960) | Root nodule microbial communities of legume samples collected from Mexico - Turtle bean Mexico white nodule | ecosystem: Host-associated > Plants > Roots > Nodule | place: Mexico: Nepantla... | reverse complement strand
TTGGTGAGTTCTTGAAACATAGAACATTGATCCATTTCTATAAAAGTGCCTATTCAATCTCCAACTCAAGTTGATTCCATAAAATGTCAAAGAATCATCTATATCTTGCTATTGGAATCATATGAAGAGAGCATCACCACATTTGAGGTATTATTCGCTTTGGAGCTTGGAGCTCCGTCAAGATTTTGTCCTTAAAAGGCATCTTAGAGGGTTAAGGGATGAATGTGTATTTAAATTGTCATTGACCTCGACTTATAAATGATGTGAGACCATTGAGCATATTGGAAAAAGCCCATCAATCGAGATGTAAGGGAAACCCTAAATCCTAAACCCTAAACCCTACACTCTAAACCCTAAATCTTAAATCCCCCTAGTTAAGACTAAAAAAATAGTGGTTCGCCTATGGAATCCCCTTTCAATTCCCATAAACAACACCAATATTTCAACCTCAAGTCCATTAAAATAACATCACTATAGTCAATCACTACATTCGAAGTATTGTAACTTTTGGAACTCGAAACTCCGTAACGATTTTTTAATAACAATCAAATTAAGAAAAGTATAAATTAAAAATTAGATAAAATACTAAAATTTTTTAAGAAAAAATAATTACTTTTTAAAAATTTAAAATTAAAACCACATAACAATAATAATATATTCTAATCCTAATATACAAATTTTATTTATATATGTGATTTTATTATTTTATTCTATATTAAATATTTCTAATGATTTAGGGTTTATGTTTAGGTCTATACTAATTTTATTATTTTAGGTTTATGTTTGAAAGTTGTAAATATTTTCTTAGAAAAGAAATATTTTTTTCACTGCATTCCTATAAGAGGCGATAGGATAGAATGTTTGAATGAGATGAGAGTTAGGGTGTAGGAGAAACGAAAACAAAAATCAGTTGGCGTGATAGAGAGCAGAACAGAAGAGGGAATGGAGCAGGAAGAGCACGAAGTATACGGTGCAGACATTCCCGATGAGGAAGTTGACATGGACGCCGACGCCGAACAACAAGACGACCAACTTCCCTCCAATCACACAACCAAGGTTAGTTAGGGTTCGCAGATAGGTTACGCTGCTTTTCTTCTTTCTCTCTCTCTAATACGTGACATCAACTACTTTCGTCAAATTTTCAGGAATTGGAGGACATGAAGAAGAGGCTGAAGGAGATCGAGGAAGAAGCTAGCGCCCTTCGCGAAATGCAGGCCAAGGTTGAGAAAGAGATGGGAGCTGTTCAAGGTAGGTTTGTTTGTTTTATTCCGTCAGATCTCTCTGTTATTTGGCTCTATTTTTGTGTCTCGACTTCAATTTTTGTATTTTTGTGTTATCATGTTTAAAGATTCGTCGGGTCCATCTGCAACTCAAGCTGAAAAGGAAGAAGTGGATGCTCGGTCAATCTATGTTGGTAATGTGAGGGTTGCTTATCTTTGATGTTCTTCTGCTTTTTAATTTCTATGCTGCTTTATAACTCTGTTCACTGTATTAGTTGGTTGATTTGGCAGTGTGTTGGTCTGTGCTTAACCATGATGATGATTGGTAGTTGTTAATCCTTTGTTCCAGTGCTTTGATAACTTTAGGGTTTTAGGGGCTTTTGAGTTTTTTTGCCGACAAATTCTCCTTGTTGATCAAGTTCTTTGACATTTGTCATGTTGGCGAGGAATTATGAAATTTGGATCTGCGGGGTATGGTGAGGATAAATGTTGCTTAAGTTGTAGCGGCTTTCCTGCCATATGCTGATAAAAGTTTGCACAGATTGTTGTCAAATGATGGCAGATTCATGGGGTCGTTTTAACCTATGACAGAAGTCACGGGAGACATATCAATGTATCTGGATATTAAGTGAAATTTATCACCTATAGTTTAAAAAAATTTGCTTGGGATCTCGGTTTTTAATGTAATCTTAGTCTGTAATAAAGGAAAGAGAATGGTAAGCCGAGACCAGCAGTAACTGCACGTTGTGCTGTTTTTTCTTCTTCTCGAAATGCAGGGTATCCATTCCTGGATATTAAGTGTCGCTTTTGCAAGGTGTGTAAATAGCGCATTCTTTGTATATAAGCTTAGCATAATCTTGTAATTTTAATAAATAGTATACTTATAATCTTCATATTTAAATTACAACGGTAGCTTCAATGGTATTTGCTCTGCAGTATATTAAGACACGGGTTCATCACCTGCCTCTCCTTTCTCTCTCTCTGAACAGTCCCCACTAATAGAGAACCATTGTGATAATGGTTGTCAAACTTGAGTTTTGATTTGTAAACTAGCACTAATTTACGACCTCACTCCCCCAAATCGAGCTAAAACAGATGTGAAATCATTTTCAAGCAAGCATGAGTAAACTCATGTGGATTGTATTGGTTTGCACAAGGTGCAAGTTGGAGACCAATTGTGCAAGTCCATCAAGGCTCACCAAATGACCATCTTCCGTAGCTATTTTGAGGAATGAGTAAAACTGAATGTGAATGTTTAAAGACAGGGTTATCTGCTTCATTGTTGTTAAATAGCTGCTATAGTGCTATTGTGTTGTATAATTTCTCAGATCAATGATTGTAATTCAGTCTGCTGTTGCAGCTGCTATGCATGACATGGTTGCAGCATGCACCTTGCATCCTTTTGTCATCTGCAGGGCGAGTTCTCGGCCTACTGAACTCTTTAGTTAATATGATGCCATCTTTTATGCACTTTATTTTAATATGAATATTTTGATCCCAGAGTTAATATCAGTCAAATTCACTTTCCTCTGAATTTTCAATAAACACTTACTCAATTTACATTGCATCTTATTTATTCTTGGTTTGAAGGCATGATTGATCACATTGTTCTCTTTTTGGTTATGTGAAGTTTGCTCTTTCAAATGCAGTAGGGTTCATCTATTATAATTTCCAAGACTCTGTTAATTTCTGTTTCCAAAGCTTGATTCAATGAATCTATTCAGCGAGTCCATTAATCTCCCTTCATAATTTTGTGTTCTCTGTTACCAATGTGTCATGTTATGCTCTGTCTCTACTGAGTTTTCTCTATTCTCTGTTATGATAACAACTCTATTAATTTTGTTTTCTGGTTGGTTAAACCATAGTATTTTGAATTTGTAATAGTATTTATAATTTATACCATCTCTTTGTTCTGTAGACATTCTGTCAAATCTTTAAATAAGAAATAGTTTTTTTGAATGCTACTTTGTAGAAATATAATGTTTTGAGTGCAGGTGTTCACTGTTTATAATTTGGATTGATTGGCTTTCATGCCAATGCCAGCTGAATTGATGGAATTGATTTCATCAAAATTCCAGTCATACCGGACCTAATATTTTAAGTGATATCACATTATACTAACTAGCAAAATAATTGGTATAATTAGGTCATTATTGGCTTTATTTTTTGGAAATTTTGATGAAAATGAATTAGACTAAAATTCTGGGAGTTTGAGTTATTGACAGGCAAGAAAAAATGGAGTCTTAATATCTTTGATATATGTGTAATCTTCAACACTAACAAAAAATAGTGTGCATAAGACATGATCAAGTTGATAATAACCATACTAGAGTAGTTAATAGTGTGCTATAATGTAGAGTCATGAAGCGCAGTCTTTCCATGAATGAAGTGCATAGCGTTTTTGTTGAGCAGCAATAGGTGCCTGAATTGTGTGCATGTAATGGAAAATCATGACCATGCAGCCACTATGGTTACCAAATCATTAATCCTTGCTTTGCTACCAACATTACAAATTTGTTGGTGGAGTGGAACTGGACCTGAAATTTGTAAGTGAAGTTTTGGGTTTGAGTCCTCCAATGCATGGTTGGAAGGAGTTATTACGTTAAAGCTGGTTAATTAGATTTTTGGGCAGAGATTAATTATTGGTAAAACTGGTTAATATTTCTTCATATAATGTGGAAACAACTAAAAGATACTTCTTCATCCATCATATTGTTTGATCATACTTAATATTTCTTTGGAACTTTTTGAAATTTCGTACATTTTCCTACATAAGAGTGAATGGATTCAAAACCCTTCAGTCTTTTCAATAGGTCACCACTTTGTTCCTTGAACTACTTCTCTTTGGCTGATGACTTATTCTCCAGGAAAGCTTTTGATTTTCACTTTTGGAAGACCCTTAACTGAATGATGTTTTCCCCTTCTTGCAGACTCTTAGTTCATAAATATTTGTTCTGCCATCATTTTGTTTGATCATACTTCAAGTTTCTTTGATTTCATAGTTTTTTCTATACCATATTGAAAAGTGGTTTCATAAAAGCCTTTAGTATTCAAAGAATGACACAGTAGGTCACTGCACTGTTTCCTCACCACTTGTCTCTAATAGATGTCTCATTTTCCAGCAAAGCCTTTGCTTTTCCATTCTGGAGACCCTTAACTTTGTCAATTCTACTCCTTCTCCTAGTATCTATTCATAGTTTATACATGCATGTGCTTCCCCCCTTCATCTCTTCCATGATTCATATCAAACTACAAAGATAATGAGAAGCATTGAACTGAAACCTTGTGACAACATGAGGTGGCTTATTTATATTGACAAAAAGAAATGAATACAATAAATATTATTTGATATTCTCTAAATAATAAATATATGATCTTGATATTTCTTGTTATAAAGATATTATCCTTTTTTCTATAATTATAACACTTCTCCTCAAGCTAGAGCATATAAGTCATGTGTGTTCAACATGCTTCTAATGTGATTGATCCTTCATCCTTTTAGAGATTTAGTGAATATGTCTGCCAATTGCTTACTAGAGTTGACATTTCTAGTAGTGATATCTCCAAACTTCATTTTTTCTCTTATGAAATAACAATCTATCTCAATGTTTGTTTTTTTCATTAAAGATAGAGTTGGAGAAAATGTGTAACCCTACTTGGTTGTCATATAAGATGTATATGAGAATTTTCTTCAAATTTAAGATGTTTGAGAAGTTGTTTTAGCCATATGAGCTCACAGGTGACTAAAGTTGTTGCCTTGTATTATGCTTCTTCACTTATCTTGCTACAACATTTATTTTTGCCTTAAGATATACCCATAACAAGAACACAATACCTCGAAACAGAGTGTTATTCACTAGGTGAGTTTGCCCAATCAACATCAAAATACCCAACAAATTGAGTATTCCCTTTCTCTTCATAATTAAGGCCTTTTTCAGGGGCATTCTTGATATATCTTTTGACTTACCACACTCACTGCAGTGGTGATGTCAAGACAAGTCAATACGATACTTTAGCATGCGAGCTAATTGTTTGTATCTCCCAAAACTAAATACCAATTTCCTTTGTCTTGTACAAGTTTGATACTTGTATTTATTGGTGTGCATAATAAGACCCTTGTTTCTTTTGAAATGCCTTGGCATATTTCCTTTGTGATATGACCAAACCACCTTAGACTTAGCAACTTTGATACGAAGGATATACTATATCTGACCAAGGTCTTTTTTTTTTTGGAATTGATGAGCAAAATATTGTTTTAGATGGACAATACCTTCCTTTCCTTTGATAACAATGTCATCAACATATATAATAAACATTCCTGGTGAAAATGACGGTAAAATAATGAAAGATTAACTTCATTCCATATCTTTCTGAAGATAATCCAAAAATGTCAATCCATACACGAGGTGGTTATTTAAGGCAATAAAGGTACCTACAAAGATTACATGCTTTACCATACAACTCCTAAGCAACAATTCCATAAGGTTGCTCCATATAGACTTTGTCATCAAGATCTCCATGAGGAAATGCATTCTTGATATCAAATTCAAAAAAAGTCTACTGGTGACAGATAAATGTCCTTTTGGCAACATAAGAGAATCTTCAGTGTAATCTTGTCGATAGATTTGTGTTTGTCCTTTGACAATTGTAATGAGCCTTATAATAATCAGGGTTCCCATTGACATGAACTAGTGTATAACTATTGAAACTCAACAATTGTGATAGCTGGTAGAGAAACCTACTCCTAAGTACCATTGATCTCATCAATCAAATTTGTCACCACTTTGGGTGACTTAAAGGCTTCACTTGGGGACATTGGAATTGAGGCAAAAGATAAATGAGGACAAACAAGTATAATGTATGAAGGAAAGACAATGATAACTTAGGTTAGTATAGTGGGTAAAGGTTATAGGTGGAACATATGTATTGTCTTGCCAAAGCTATAACTAACATACTAGTTGGGCATAATACACACACATATATTTGCATATACTATAGAAATATATTGCATTCATGTATACATCATTAGGACTGCAGAAGTCCTCACCAAAAAGATATACAAAATACATCACAAAATAAAAACTCCTATACTATCATCTTTTGAAAACCTACTTGCTTCTAGTGTCACTGGCAAAAGAATTTGTTCCCCGTACTAAGTATGATCATAAAAATACATACAACAAGCATCAGGTGAACTAATGAAATCAACACGTAACATAATATAATATTATACATATATTGACTCATGCATATGAATGCAAATGAATTAACATTTAGCCATATCATATCATGAGTAAGTACGAGGTGTCCTTTGGAAGACTCCAAAAACTAGTATAAACAACATAAAGCATATGCTACCAAGTCAAATGTAAGCTTTGCTCAACTTATCAATACCTGAAGTCCTATCTACATGACTAGATAACAGTGAAGTTGAGATATATCTATTAATGTGAGTTTCGTGATTATCATCGTCAGACAAGACACAATACCACCTTGGGTATCTGTACATCACTCATTATGGTCATGCAAAAACCACCCAATCAAGGACACCCATCCAAGGCCAAACATTATATACATATATACCAACACATATACATGTATATAAGTGATTTATCTAGGATCCACCACCCACAAAGAGCCACCCAAAAAGGAAATATATTATGCATCTCAACATTAATCATATATCTAGAGAATATATTATTAATCTCACCTTTTATGCATCATACCATCAATAAAACATGGATAAAAAACATACAACATATATGAAAGCATCAAGCATGACATGACATCATGGTCATCATCTCAATATATTGTCGCTTGAGGACCTTAACAACACACACAATGCATTAACCATTTCGCTTGAGTGACGAGCCAAATGCAACTTGAAAGCAACACCCTCTCAGAGTTCTCGCGCTGACGATCTTGTCGCTTGATGGTCCCAGCTTGAGTTTTGTAGCTAATGCTTGAGTGACGATCTTCTTGTCGCTTGATGGTCCCAGCTTGAGTTTTGTAGCTAATCCAACTAGTTCTAGAAGGCTCATCCACCATTTTACAATGCTTGAGCATCCAACCAACGCTTGACTTGAGATATAAGCCACATTGCTTGAGCATCCAACATAATGTTTGAGTGATGTGCGTCTAGAGGACATGCCATGTTGCTTAAGTGACTTAAGGCTATTAGTGCGTACTGCTTGGCCTTGCTTGAGCGACAACACTTCCCTCAAGTAATACTCAATTCGAGAGCAACTCAAATCCAGATTTCACATGAATTCTCTAACATAGAGATAATGTAAAGCGAGGAGTTTTAGAAAACTTAGATTTTATAGAATGAACTAAGAAATAAATGTTGAACTTCTATTTATAGACATCATATCTAGTTCATTTTAAAATCTAATATTAAAATATTACTGGGTCTTACAATATATGCCTTTTCAAACAGCAATAAGATTGTCAATTTCAGAAACAAGTATAATGCATGTGAGTAGTATAAATTTAATATATATATATATATATATATATTTCATTATCTTCAGTATAGCAGCCATATCAGCTTTGTTGTTACAGTGTTTTTTGAAGTCAGCTACTATTCAGAGTTTATAATTCTATGCTTATGTGCCTCGTAGATGAAATGTGATAACCCTAGACATCTTCGAAAAGTTAGGCCCATTGCTAGAAAATTTTAAGGCGGCAAGATTTGCCGAAACCTATGTTGTCTATATTTACTGAAATATTAATGTAAATTAAAAATATTCAAATTTATGCATCTTCTTAAGGCTGCAAGACCTTTCATTTGCAATTCTTAAGGAAATCTTATGAATTATAACGGGACCTATTATTGATTTATTCAGATCAACCTCACTGACTTCATGTGCCCATCTTACAAACATAATCCATTTGCTACTTTCCGGAAAATAACATTAATGCATTTGGTGACCTGAATATGATAGGATCTAGTGCCTCTTACGATCACTTGTCTACCCCATGTTCAATTTTTCAGTTGGATGCTTTTATTTTAATTATAATCTTATATAGCTTCAATAATGCTTTAATTTGTTTGATTAGTTTCAAAATTATGTTTTAGGTTGACTATGCATGTACGCCTGAAGAAGTCCAGCAGCATTTTCAGTCCTGTGGAACTGTGAACAGGGTGACCATACTGACAGACAAATTTGGTCAACCAAAAGGGTTTGCTTATGTAGAGTTTGTGGAGATTGATGCTGTTCAGAATGCTCTCCTGCTAAATGAATCAGAATTGCATGGTCGACAACTGAAGGTCTTCACCGTCTATTAATCTTTGTAAATTCAAATTAATCACTCTGTGTTCCTTTGGCTATACTTGAAATCTGGTTTTCTCTTCAGGTGTCTGCCAAACGGACAAATGTTCCTGGAATGAAGCAGTATTATGGAAGAAGACCAACTGGTTTCCGATCTAGGAGGCCTTTCATGCCTGCTCCATTCTTTCCACCGTATAGTTATGGGTAAGCCATTATTAGAAATTGGATAAAATTTATCTTGGATTCGTTTATGCTTTCCCTATATTTTGTGAAATGGTGCTTTACGTCTGGCATTTCAAAGGAACAAATATATTTGCTTGTATGTCTGTTATACATCTAATGATAGTGCCGTTTTCTTTACAACCTTGTAAACGCATGTTAAGCTGGAGGAACCTCATGTTCAATATGCAAATCCTATTACCATGAGCACATAACAACAAAACAATGCTTCGTAAATTTATTTGTTTTAATTCATATGGGCACACACGTACACAAACATAATAAGAAAGTAATACAATTTTTTTTCAACTTTTTTATTAGTTTATGGAGACATTGAATATCTTTTAAAATGTTTTTGTTAGAAAAAAAAAGTGATCCTCTCGAATTGGTAAAAAACTTTATATTTCTCATTATACAGAGAAAGACACAAAGGAAGTCATTAAGTTGTGTAAATCCAATTTAAAACCATATGGTTCCATATTATTGAGCTTTAGTACTCAGTTCTAGAGTATGAATACTGCCGACAGCACTTTGGCCGGGGTCATCCATCAGATCAGATGTTAAGTGGGGACTAACTCTTCACCCAAAAGATTTAGCATACCTTGTGAAAGAACACCGAACTGCCCACATAGAAAAAACGAAGACCATAGATGCACGCATGCAGCTCGTTATTGAATAAAATCTGTTCTCACATTTGGAGGAAAATAAATCATGTCATCAAGTGAGAACAGTTATCACTTGATATGAACACGATAATGTGAAAATGTTTAATTTAATGACAATGGATGGAAACTATGTTTTAGCACGATATGTTTTGTCATTCTTCCTGATTTTGATAAAATGTTATTACTTGTTTCCCGAACCTAACCTTCTATAATTATTATTTTTTTACCTGCAGAAGGGTTCCAAGGTATAGAAGACCCACACGATACAGGCCATACTAGTGCACATTCACAGTTTGATAGGTGATCACATTTATTTATGATGAGACAAGGCGTTGTTAATTTGCCATTGTAATAATTTTCGTTGGTGAAGCAAGAACATAAAGCTTCATTTTCACAAAAGTTGGATGCCCTCGCCAGTTAACGCTGTAGAATGTATTATGCGGATAGTTTGATCACTTGATTACCCATGTTGAATGTTCCTAGAACTTGGCACTCAAGGTTTTCACTTATACAGTGGAGGCAACTATGCCGGGAAAATTTCAGTAGTTTTTTAGATTGAACAACAAAAATTAGATTTAGTGTAATGTGTTGGGTTTTTTGAAGACTTGATGTTAACTGTGTTGGAACTGGTTATTAGCTAGCTTGAAGTATGTGTACTGTTGCGTCAAATATCCTAATCATGAAATTGAGTTTACTAGAGAATGATATTGTTTGTGAACTTCCATAGGCTGTGTTCTTGTAGTGTGTTTGGTTACTGTCGTGATGGTCTCTTTTGTGATGCCTATTTTAAGATTTATAACGATCTTCGTATGAGAATATTAGCGATCAAAATCTCTTTAACCATAATTTTGTAAGTCAAAACATTTTTTTTCTTGAGAAACTAAGGATGTCTTTGGGATAATTGCACAAAATTGATCTTAAGATAGTTTAATTTTGTTTAGAAAATAAGTTATTTTGTATGCATTAAACGAGTATTTCTTTTTACTGAAAATAATACTGACTTGATATGTTTAATCATTTAGTATTTCATTTACACCTGTTGTTTCAAATCAGTCTGAAATAAGTGTTTCAAAATGGATTGCTTCTTCCTGCACCTCCACTTCTTCAACCACCTTCATAAATTTTGAAATTTCTAAAATTATCCTTCACTAAAATGATAAAAGTAGAAGTAATGTTTATGTAATTCAGAAGTCAAAAATTATTTCTCTCGAATTAATCTGAAATCTATTTAACAACTCACAAGATTATGTAATTTGAAACTTATTTAAAAAATAAGCATACAGATTACGTAATTAAAAAGTTAAAAATTATTACTTTCAGATTATGTAATTCACAATCTATTTTTTTAAATAATTTATTTATTAAATAGGTTATGAATTATGTAATTTGAAAATGATAATTTTTTACTTTCAGAGATTAGTAGATTTATTTTTTAAATTATTAATTCGGTATTGTGAGTTGTTAAATAGGTTTTGGATTAAATAATATAGATATAATAATTTACTTTTGAATTATGTAATCTGAAATGTCTGTAATTTTTTATTTCTAAATTATGTAATCCCTAATTTTCGAATTACGTAATCCCGCAGGTAGAAAACATTGTTTCTATTTAAAAATTTATCCCGTAGGTAGAAAACATTGTTTCTATTTAAAAATTTATAGAGGTGAATGATGGAGGTTAAGGAAGAAACAGTTTTCAAAATGTTTTTCTACTAATTTATTTCATTAGTGACAGCCATTATGCTTGTTTAAGTGTCATCCAGGTGGACGATTTTATATGTTTGAGAATTGAAACCATGTAGATTTTTAATTATGTTATTCTTGTAAAAGAGCTGTTATAAATTTTTTCTTCTTCTAATTCTACATACTTTGAATACGCCATAATGTACAGTGCCAAATCGAAACTTTTTCCATTAAAAAACCCCTCTTTTAGAAGTTTGAAGATTATTAAAACCTAAATATTCATTGTATACTTACTATTAATACTTGATGTTTGAAGGATAAAAGTATTCATAAATTTTCAGCAATATTAAAGCGAGTTAGTTAGGTTTAAAATTGGTTCTATATGCTATATTGCTTGATTTTTTTTAAAGAATATTTTATTTGAGTTTGAGAAAAAAGAAATTAATTGATACTCAAATATAGGTATTTGTCTTTTCATACATTTTGTTACTACATTTGTACTCCCTTGAATAATGGGTCTTATTCACCCCTAATAACATCTATATTTTACTTCAAATCTAATCACAACATCATCTCACATTGTGAGCAATTCTAATTCAGGCACACTCGTTTGTTTTTCCCCTTCCTTTGATTTCAGGAACAAAATCTCTAGTTTTCGGTTTTCATATACGTCCTGATATTTGAGGCGACAATGTTGTAAAGCTTCACAAGAATTAATGTACAAAATCTTTCAAAAAGTCATTCTGAAAATAGCTGGACCCTGTTAACATAGCAAGAAGATGCAGGATCTTGGAGGCAACTACAAAATGCATCCTCATCCTTAGGAAATGATGTAGGCAGAGGATGGTCAGGAATGACGCCTACCTACATGCAAATGGTGGGTATTAGTTGGGGGAAACCAGTTTAAGAGGTGGAGATTGAAGAGCAAACCTTGTCAATATCTGTATGTGCAGGTGTCTCATAACGAGCAACTGTCACAACTAATCCAGAGCCATCTGAGAGCTCAAAAACTGATTGGATCTTCCTGCACGTAGTGTATAGCTCACATTAGCAAAATGACATCAAATTTAGTTTGTTGGGTTTGAGCTCAACCAAAAGTAATTTTACCCTTTTCCATATGTTGGCTCTCCAAACAATATGGCTCGTTTATTGTCTTTCAATGCACCAGCTAATATTTCGCTCGCACTTGCAGTTCCCTTGTTTACCTGATACAGGCTCCAGATATTTAACTACCCTTAACTATATAAATGAGTGAATAACAACTTGGAATTCTGGAGGAATGAAATATACACACAGAATAAACAAATTAATAACTGCATTAAGTTTACTCCCTACTTTGACATCTTCATAACATTTATGAACCTAGCTGACATCTGACAGAACAACTCCCTAAGAATTCCCAAGACTAGAAAACAATAATCAATCGCAGTGTAGTCTATAAATAATCCTAACAACTATTCGTCATCCTCAAATTCAAACCACTTACATCCCTAAAATTCCTGCATTATCTAGATCTCATTCTTTTCTAAAAATATTCTTAAACAAGTGGGATTTTTACTACTCTGGTGTAATTTTATCTCTTAAAAATCGAAATGAATAATTTTTTAAAAAAATTAGAAATTTTGGTAATTTTAAATTTTTTACCGATTTCAGTACGTAAGAGACAAAATTGCCCTAGACTAGTACATTAAAGTCTGATAAGATGCACTCTGAACTTATACAAAGCACATGTATGTACAGCACAAGCTCCTAAGTAATTATGAAACAAGTAGGAACCGTCCAACGTCTCAATTATGGAGGAATCAAGCCTAAATGCATGGAAAACTAGTGTGAAATATAGATGCATATTGTGAATGATAGAATACAAACAACTTAGATGGTTTGAAAAATTGCCTATCAACAAATGACATGAGAGAATTTTAACTGTGATGTAATGAGTCAATGGAATTCTCAAACACCCTCAACTAATTATTAGCCCTGCATCTCTGTTCAATGCCACTTGACTCTCTTGAAAGCTCTTTCTCATCCCAACAGAGCTAGACCTCAGTACTCGCAAGGTCTGTAAAATCATGTCTAAGGAACTTGCCCACGAAAACCCACAAGACCATAAGGACTATCACATCTCTACTATGCATTTGGGCCTACTCTTTACTCGATACTGATGCAACAGAGGAAGGCAAAAAGTACCAGTACAGCCAGGGGTTCTGATGTAGCCAGTGCACTACTTCCATCTGTATCAAGTATATCTCGAACACCACGGCTATCACAAATATACACAATTACTCCTTTGTCCAACCTGGTTGATAACATCCATTAGAACTTAGCATTTTACACTAGAACTTAAAGCTGAATGCAAGATAGTTACGTAAAAGAAAATTTTAAGATAATACAGGGAGTCTTCTTTATTATTGATTGTTGAAAGAATTTCACAACCTATTTTAGTTATGTAAATAATTTTAAATATTACGAGGTGTTTCTGATAATATTGTTTGAACATTTCTGATCTATAAAATTAAACATTATAAAAGGTGTAGATTTGCCAATAGTTGATAATCCTATCTTACCAAATTTTGGCAGTCTCAATTCCTTCTGGGAAAAGACCACCACTGCAACAAATATAAGCTTCAGAAAGCTAGTGATTGAAAGTACATAATGGGAAATATTTATTGCTGAATCACCTATTATCTCTTAGGTCCAAAACAAATGCATTAACATTATAGCTCCTTAATGTATTGATTGCTTCTTTAATAGCACCTGCAAGGAGGCACATCCACCAGAAAGAAAGGAAAAGACAGATACATAAACTTTTTTCATCATCAAAGAAAACAAAAAACCAGTTATAGAAATGACAAACAAGTATCAATATTTTCAATAGTGTAAATCATACTTAATCTAAATCAAAAGTGAAGTAGAAATTCCATATCAATGATGCCTTTAATGAGTAAAATGATTTATAATATATAAATGGAAACTGGAATGTGAACATAGTATGAGTTGATGAATTGAATGTAATGTTTAAGGAAATAACGTAGTCAAGAGATCATTTTCTTGATCACGAAGAACGTAAAATTCAAAGAGAAACAAAATAATAAGCACAAACATAACATGGAATATGAATACAGCCAGACCCAGATAACGTAGTGTCATAGTGTCTGCGTAGGAGGTTTACTAGGGAGATATAGAAGAGGAGATGGAAGAAACAAAAAGGAATTAGATGGATGATGGGGTGCAGTGTCACTGCTCCTCTCCTTGTCTCCGATGTCTTTAGAATTGGGGGTATTTACAGGAAAGACAAGGAGCAAAGCCTTATGACACCCTTCTGTGAAGAAAGTCCTGCTATGCAAATGCATGATTAGGTGAAATTCCACTGGCCAAGGCTGAGCTGGTTATGCTTCCTAATCAGACATGGTCAGTGACTGTCCCAGGCTATTGTGAGCTGAACATGACAACAAAAAGGAATAAGGTGCTTCTATACCATTCCAACTCCATGGTACCTAGCAGGCCACTAAAAGTAAAGTTTCCTAGGGAAAGGAAGTGAGGCTTCCTACTGGAGCATTGCTTCAACGGGTTATGAGCCTTCATTGAGTATTGAGGCTTCTTTTGCAAGTACAAGCTGGTAGCCTACAGGACCTACACTGATACTTTAGTAATACTGTATTTTGGACAAATTCATGGTAAAGCTATCTAAAACTTCTTTAGCATTATACATTTGTATTGATATCTCTTTCTTTTTGGGAGGGGGGGTGTTCATTATTGGTTGTGGGACTGCAGCCATTATTACTCTCCTTTTCTTTTCTGTCAAAACAGTAAAATGTAACGCCACAGAAATATGGAACTTCAGATTATCAACCAAAAGCAGATTTACAGTAGCCGCTTTGTAACATATCACACATAGACAATCCATATATGACAATGAAAAGCATTCATAGAATGATCAAGAATACTAGTTTTGGATATCTTTACATTTCTTGCTTCAGTCTTTGAAGTATACTCCAGAAAACAGAGAAAATTCTTATTGATGGTTATTTATGAAAAAAAAGTAATTGGTCAAACTGCATATTCCTGGACAAGGGAAGGTGTACAAAGGTTCCACTACAGACACTTTGCAACTCTAGCCCAGACCAAACTGCTGAGCACAGTAAGAACTATGCTTTGAAACATTAGGTTCAAACAAATGTCACGTGAGTAAAAAAACATATATTAGTTAAGAAATTATCCTTTTCCATAGCAGTGAAGAAGCAAGACAAATCTTGCTTAAACCTCAGTACTTACTTGAAGCCTTTTGGTTGAAAGATGTTAGTTTGATATAACCAACTGTTGGGGGATCATTTCCTGAAGCAGGTAGCTTGCACAGTCTTGACTTCACTGGATTCACAGAAACTTTCTCTCGCCTGATATGCAGAAACTCTGGGTTTAGTATTTTAGTTAGAAATAATATTGAAATTTTGGAAGAAGCAAATATTATTTAAGCCTACCACCAGGTACAATACTACAACAAAAACAGAAAAAGAAATTAGGAGGGCTAACAACGGTAACAAAAAAGAGTTAACCATGTAAATATGGCTAAACATAATAAAGCATTATCAAACTACAAGCCTTCTGAATCATCCCAAAAAACAAAATATACTCAAAGGCATAAACTTCGAATTTACTTCTGTTTGGAAATGAAACTAACATTAAATCCAGGTGTTTTATGTCCAAACCACTACGAATAGTCAAAGCTATAGTGCTTCCTTCCGGTCCCCTGCAATTAATTTTAAAAGGTAAGGCAGTCAATTGATAAGTTCAAGGCAAATAATGAAAGCTTGAATTTGCATTTCTGTTTCAAAGTAACTAAAACCTTACAACTGACTCTCATATTATAGTAAAACTAAAATGACAGGCAATAAATAAAGGACAATCTTGTAAAACTAGGTACATGGAACTCAGCAGATAAAGAAACAGAATACTACTACAATATTTATAGTTATATCAAGTGCTACAATTTTAACTTGTTGGAAAAGTTTTAAAAACTAAATGCAGTCCTATTTCTTGGTCTTTCTGCACAATACTGACAATAATTTTTATCTTTTTTATCCCCCACCACTCCCATTTGTGGAGAAAACTATTTATTTGAAGGCACAAGTGAAATGTAGGAAAAACCCACTGTAGGCGTTCAGCTGCGTCATACAACCCCATGTTTTCTGTGGTTGTATCATCAATTGCCAGAATAACATCTCCAGATGAAACACCAGCTCTATATGCAGGACCTCCTGGAGAAGCTGAAATGACAACAAGTCCACCAGTTTGAACATCAGCTTTGGTAGGGTAGCCTATTGATATCCCCACTCCAGTTAAAGCGCCTTGAGTTCCAGACTGCCTTCAATAAAACATTAGTCCTAGGAATTAATGTGTAGGGAAGCATATATTCTGCTAGATTGGACAAACGTATCATGCAATATGCAGCCAGGACAACAAGTCAAATAAGTAAAAGGAAAAATTAAAATGAGAGAATTCTACCCTCAAACTTCTAAGCTTTTCAGGCTCCAAAAATCTGGTGAATGGATCATCCAATGTGGCAAGCATCTTTCTTATTGCCTTATCTGTGTGCAAATGCAATGACATCAATTTGAGGTAAACTGGTGTACTTTCTACTACAAGGAATGGTGCAATCCTACTAGATTTCAGATATCTCATAACCATGCATGCAACTTATTATGAAACTGTGGAACCTTCTTATTATTGAAGATAGCAATCAACATTGGATGGATGGTTAAGAAAAATTTCCAGTTATCTTGATCCATCTGGACAGTGTAGGCAAGCCAATAAGTTACCAATTGCATCATTTTACAATAAAATTAAGTCCATCAGGGTTATTCTAATATTGTTTTCCAGCACAACATGGACGAAATAGAAGTGGTTTATCATAATTCATATATAAGTGGCTTGTCCTCGGTTAGTTCTCAGCATTCAAGAAAATTTTAGTGATATTGCTTCTCATCACTGTGTCCAGATAAACATTTACTGGAATCAATAGTCAAACACTCTACCACTCTTTCTATTAGTTTGTTGGATATGTGTGTATAAATTAGAGTTACAAACCTATTTTGCAGGAACCAATTAATACATACAGAATTTAGTAATGTAGGAATCAAAACTTGAGGGAGAAAACATAGACACACATTGTAGACACACACAAATATACCTACCAGAGGAGAGAAAAGAAGGAACTTGAATAAAATCCCAGATGAATGTACTCAATATCCATGTTATACAAAACTTCAATTACTTTATTCTAGGTTTAGTTCAAATAAACATCTCATTAAGTTCTATGAAAGAAAAAAAAAGGGAGACATTGGAGGAAGTCAACAAGAGAGATTTCGTGGTATATACTATCCTTGAAGCTTTGGTCTTTAATTATAAGGAACGATATCATGTGAACCATGTAGTTGACCTTAACCTAATGAGATAAAACTTTATTGTAATTGCTGTTGTAATAGACTAGTTTGATTTATTAAATATTTTTTATTTTCTTTCATGAATAAGTATACTTATCTTCACAACCAAGAATCAAGAAAGTGATTGTGTTCATGATGCTACCAGTGCAAAACTAATCAGAGCAGTTTACTAGGAGGTTAAATCATCAGATATCAAGTGCATTCCAAAACATGGAGGTTAAATCATCAGATATCAAGTGCATTCCAAAACATGATATTTATAGATAAGTATAATTTGTTTAACTTGTAAACATTTTCAATCAAATTTTCACTGTCTCAGATAAAATTTAGCCCAAGTTCGTATTACTTATAAAGTAGACACAAAGTTATTCGATGAAGAAATAATAATGTGATTCCATTCCTCAAAAACTAAAAGGCTAGCATAGCTGATTTTCTATGTTGGAAACAGAAAATTTACCATCATAGAATGTTGTCATTGTGCAGCAAGTTGAAAAGAAAAAAAAAGAAAAGGTTGAGAATGAAAGCTATACATGTTTCTTCTCGATTGTTCATTGGTTCATTGCGGAGTGCATCTTCTCTATACCTAAACCAGCTCTGTCCATTAAAACTTTTATCAATATACGCTCGGTCAATTGTTCTCCATGCCTCCAGAAAGAGAAGATTCTCTTCAGACAGCCCCCCTAGAAGAAAGAACCAAGAAGGAAAAGACAAGGTAAGACAAAATTAAAACAAGATTAAAAAAATTCTATAAAAAATTCACTGTCCAGTTATGCTTTGAACTTGAACCATAGCTCAAAATCAAAGTGACTCACATGATGGTTCACTGGAAGCCAGAGAAACAGACATGGCCAACATCACTCCAGTAACCAGCCGCACAAATAGAATAGAAGCATGCTGTCTTATGTTTTCTGAACAATCCTTCAGTCTTAGAAGACTGTTGCAATTGGTCCTTTTGGAAAAGAAGCCCCAACTTGATGGAAAATAGCTACACTGAGGATAACAGATGCTGCTTATCCGTGACACAACTCCAACTGAAAATTCTCTTCTAGAATCCCTATTTCTATAACCAACACATTTATTCCTTCTCTGTTCAAATGGAAACCGAGATTGTATTACCCTTGATGAAAAACACTTCCACTGTGACACCTGCAGATAGTGCAAATTACAGTTCAGTGAATACTTATATTACTCAAATCAAAATAATCATGTCCTTCTCATTGATCATATATCTATAAATTGGCTCATTACAGAGACAGATAAATAAAGGGTAGCGTTAAAAAAACCATTTTTTGTTCTCAGAAATTAAACAGAATGTGGGAATGAAACGGGGAAATGAGTTAGAAAAAGTGGTGAAAGTGATGAGAAGATAAAGGAAAGAAGTAAGAAATGGAAAGAGAACCTTGGGAATGGAGATTGCAGGGAAAGGGTTATTGTGACAGCAACGAAGAGAAGAAGAAGCATTCACAGAGCTTGCAACGAACTCCATGGAAGAGAGAAGGGTGCCACACCTCTGGCTCAGCCCTTCACTTTTTCTTCCGTATATTATCGTTCATTTTGAAATTTAAAAAAATTAAAGAATATTAAAAATAAACTATTCCTTTTAACAAAAAAACAATTATCTCTTTTTTTAATAAAATCTTACAAATTTTATTTATGGAGATGGTGATAATAATAATAATAAAATCACTAACACATACTAGCGATTTATGTAGAAACATCTTTTATGCATGAGTTTCAATTCAGTGTTTTTTACTTATTTTTCTTATAAAAATAAGTAAATTTTAACTTTTTGTGTGTTTATTGAATATGTTTACTTTAAAAAATTAATAAATAAATAAATAAATAATAATTTTGAAAAATTACTTAGTGTAACCTATTTATTTAAGTTAATTAAATAGTTCAATTACAACATTAATTCTTACACGTTCTTCGTTCTCTCTTATATGTTTCTCTTGATTTTTCAATTTCTCATCCTTTTTCACCAAATATGAAAGGGAAGGTACTTGCAAATACATTCTTGCAACAAAGTAAGTAGGATGTATTTAATGAGTTATAAATGCTATTGGACTTTCTCTTTACTTGTCCCTATGTTGCTTATTTATACTGTTTCATGGAAGGTCATTTCTACTGGGGATCTTATTCAGATATATTTTCCTTGTTAACCTATGATTTTGACTTACTTAATGGGTTAATCTTTGATTAAAACTCTTAATTATGTTCATGTGTTGATTATCTCACTCATAGGTGATTAATATGGTTTGAAGTCGAGATGACGAGTTTAATGATGTTCATCCAGTTCATCTGGCTGATAACCCGAAGGGCTAGTCCCTTAATCAAACTGAACCGGTTCTGACTATCTAAGATGTCAGAGCATACACTAGGCCCCCAAGCTCTAATGCTTGAAGGACTGTAGTGCTTGAGAATTTTGCTAGAAAAATCCATTTTTTTCATCATTTATGGCTTGTTTGTTTATGGGCATGAAATTTGTAAGGAAAGAAAGACATAAAAAATGAGAAAATCGAGAAATAAAATAGTATTAATATTAAGAAATCAAGGTAAAAAGGCTTCATTCTTCTTTGCAAATATGCAAAGATTTGTGAGGAAACTAAAGCTAAATATATATTAATTTTTTTTTTAATAATTATTAAATATATATTTTATAATTATTAAAAATTCAAAGTTATCCTTAAGTTTATTTCTATAAAATATTTAATATTATTATTATTATTAATAATAAAAATAAATGTACTGGGCAGAGTGCTCAGGACTTAGTGCTCGATGGTCGGATCTCGGTGCATGGCACAGGCAGGTCAGCTCGGCTGTTGGGCCAGGGTAGTGGGGCATGTGATTGGGCCCAATTTGTTTAGTAAACCCAGTGTGACATAAGTTAACCTTTTACATGGCCACTAGTAAATGGTATTTTTGAACCTAGGGGTACGCATAACACATATGGTGTCTAGGTTAAGTAAATGTTTATTTAGCTTAATTACGAGTGCTCTAGGGCACATAGGGGCTAAGTTGCATGCATGATAAAATATAATGTTGCACCATGAGTAGGGTACCCACATCGATAACGTTGCACCATGAGTAGGGTGCCCGCGTAAGCAGAATATTCCCCTAATGTTGACGCATAAGTTGGTGCCCTGCTGATAGGTGGTTGTTCTGTTATTATTTTATGCACTCCTTAGAGATACGATTCTTTTCTGTTGTAGCACCTTGATAGATGGTACCCGTAAACAAAATATTTTCCTGTTGAGTATGCTTTCAGTTGAGATTATATTCTTGTGAACGAAAGTTGTTACAATGATAGTTATAAAGTAGGGCTTGAGACCCAAGGGAAAGACGACGTTGTTTCTAAGACCGAAACTGAATAGTCCTTTAATTTTTAGTAAGCCCTTTACTGACTTGATCGTCAGAGTGCAATCAACAGGTAGAACTCCCTCTGTCTCAATGAAGCCACTATCAGTGCAGCAGAGCGTAGGGCAGATTCGAAAAGGGACAGACGGAGCTAGAGCTTGTCACTAGAAGTCAACCGACGAGCAAGCCAATCGACAAGAACATTTGGCGCCCACCGTGGGGCCTCGTAAAACCTGATCCCATCACGATGAAAACCAAGTAAAGGAGGCGTTTGAGGCCCAAGCCCAAGAAGCTCAAGCCCAAGTGGGGTCTCAAGCCCAACCTATGAGCTCAACATCCTTCATGCCTCAAAAGATTACTAGGAGCAAGGCTAAAGCTTTGGGAGATAAACATCATTTGATGACTCTTTTTGTAATTACTTTTGTGTAGTTTTAGTAGAACTTTAAAAAGGGAGGTGTAGATATTAAATAAAGGGTGCTAAGGTACAAAACAAAGTCACACCTTCCATGTGATATAAAGAGTAGGTGTAGATATAGCTTTATGATGTGCCAAAATAGGAAAGCAAGTCACACTTCTCATGTGACTTGTAGATTGGCGCCGAATTTGAATAGTTTAGTTTGAATTTTTGCCTTTTCATTTTCATCCCTCTTCTACTATAAAAAGAGGTGCTATGCTCTTGTAAAAATTAGAATTTAGAAATTGAAGAAAGGAAACTCTACTCAAATTGAGATAGAATTGTGAGAGATTTGATCTCCTTCACTAAGTCTTATCTTCTGAGCTTTGGAGGGCTTCAAGTGGCGGCAACTAGCACTCATCTTGGATCATCATCTTCAAGTGGCGTGTCAATCTCCTTCAAGTCTTCATCCAATTAAGTTCCTTCTTCCTTCCATCTCCATTTCCATGTTTTTAGCAATTCCAATCAGTAATTTGTCTTTTTAGGTGTTGTTCTTTAATTTCCACCGATTATTCTTGTTCATCTTGTTTCTACTTTCAATTATGCACTTGTAGCTTAATTTGATTTTGTATTTGTATCTCCAATTCCTTGTGTTGTTTTTGTTCATTGTGGAACGACACTCAATCTTGACTTTGGTTCATCTAGTAGAAGGCTTTGTACTTCAATGATGATTCCTTAAGTTCCTCCACTTGTTCCTAATTGTTTGTCCTTGTTTTCAACTCTTAACTGTTGTCTTTCTTCACATATATTGTTGTGCTCATATGCTGAAAAGTGTCTATGCTTGATTCAACTCACATCACATCCATAGTTGTGCTTGAGTTTTCAGACACGATGAGGAACACAAGGCAAGGTCCGTTGGGATCTGATGGGAACGTGATGTGATTCCAATAACATGATGGAGATATTATATGAACATGTTATGGATTCAACAAGAGTTGAAATATGATTAGGCACTTTTTAAGAATTGGATCAATGTTCTTATCATTCAAGAACTCACCAAAACACAAGTAACCAAGCCAAACTCATATAGAAACCCATATTATGGCATATGAACCGATTAAAACAAGAAAGAACACAAATGAACCGATTAAAACACAAGGAAACCCAACCAAAACCGCAAGAACAACAAACTAGAAGAAACTACCGAATAAAAACACAAAACAAACTAGTTCTACCGATTGAAAAGACAAGAAACATCAAAGACATGTTTTAGAGTTTGTTTTGGAATGGAAATGGATAAAGAAGATGAAAAGAACTAGGAAACTTATGTGGTTGGAGCTCTTGGAGATGTGCACGCCACTTGAAGGATGAAAGGCTTCAAGATGAGTGTAGTTGTCGCCACTTGAGAGTCCAAGAATGCACTCAAGATAAGACTAGATGAGAAGAAGACACAAGTCTCTCTCAATTTCACTCACCAATTTGGGAGAGGTTCTTTACTCACAAAATCAATTCTATTATTGCAAAGACCCAAGCCTTCCTTATACAGGGAGGAGGACCAATCACTTATTACAAAGGAAGCTTACAAGAGAAGCTTTGCAAGATAGCCTTCTAACTCTTCCAATTCCAGCGCCTAAATTGAGAATGAAGAGGCACCTTCTAGATTTTTCCTAAAACCAACGCCTATAGGTGCTATACAAAAGAGGTGTCTTTAAGGTTTCCCTCTTTAGCACATCCTAAAGCCATTCTATATTATTTACAAATTTATACAAAAGAAACTATAAAGAGAGATATTAATTGGAGTCCATTTTTGAATGCTTGTAGTCTTCTTTTGGCTTTAGGCTTGGTCCTCTCTTTATTTAATTCTTCTTTAACTTTTGAGAAGACTAGAAGGAAGAACTTCAAATGTTTGGATGGATGGCCTCTTACTCCATTAGTAAAATCCTCTCTTACTTGATCTCTATCATGCTCCCTGAGTTGGAGAGAATTTGTCCACGAATTTTGAATCCCTGCATATAACAAAGTCAATTTACTATCAAGATTAACAGTGGAATAAGAGAAAGGCAAACATGACTTAGAATGTGTAAGTAGTGGGAGTTCAGAAAAGGAGGTCCTATAGACATACCAAGTTGGAAAAAATTGTTTGGGAATGATGATTTTTTTTTTGGAAAAAATTCTGAAAACCATTAGGAGGTATGAAAAAATCATCCCTAACATTCTTTAACCAAGTTGGTGTTGAAATAGGAACCTTGGGTAATGAAAAAGATAAAGAAGAAGAATACCTTTGAGGTTCAACTTGA
>Ga0123342_1003863_pt1 | contig 23560 bp, 9 predicted proteins | sample Turbeawhitnodule_FD_89960 | JGI IMG/M metagenome (GOLD analysis project Ga0123342, IMG submission 89960) | Root nodule microbial communities of legume samples collected from Mexico - Turtle bean Mexico white nodule | ecosystem: Host-associated > Plants > Roots > Nodule | place: Mexico: Nepantla... | reverse complement strand
GCAGGAAGCAGGAAGCAGGTAGCAGGTAGCGGGAAGCGGGAAGCGGGAAGCGGGAAGCGGGAAGCGGGAAGCGGGAAGCGGGAAGCGGGAAGCGGGAAGCGGGAAGCGGGAAGCGGGAAGCGGGAAGCGGGTAGCGGGTAGCGGGAAGCGGGTAGCGGGTAGCGGGAAGCGGGTAGCGGGTAGCGGGTAGCGGGTAGCGGGTAGCGGGAAGCGGGTAGCGGGTAGCGGGTAACAGGTAACAGGTAACAGGTAACAAGGGTAACATGTAACTATGTAAGCAGGTAGCAAGTAGCAACCAATGATAGGTTTTCGTTACAGTCACACTAAAACCTAAAAGTTAAGTGAGTGGTACTAAAATAGGGTTTGGAAAGGGCCACAATGGACTTTACCCTTGTAAGCAACCTTACATTAAAACTAAAAACAATTAACTTAAACAATCATATATTCCCATTAAACTAAGAAGTCTTCCATCCATTTAGATTTATTAATCTGACGTTTGGGCCTGTTGGTGTTTTTGGTTTTATGAGTCCGTTGGGGTTTATGGTATTTGGTTTAGGGGCATGTCTTAATGGGTTATTATAGGGAGTGGGTGAGGAACAAGTTTCTATGATTGGACTATTGGATTTAATTGGTTTGATTTGGGTGCATAAGTTAATGAATTAGGAATAGGGTTACATGTACTTGGGGATTTTTGAAGATTAGGTGAGGCATGGGGCTCGATATTTGGGTAGTGGGAAACAATTGGCGGTAGATGAGTTGGCCCATTTTGAAAGGTCGGAAAGGGCAATGTAGTCAAAAAGTCATGTGAGGGTTGTATTGGAGAACTTAAGGGGGTAATTGAGTTATGTTCCATAATAGAGTTTGGGTTTGGGGAAGGGAAAGGTATTGGTCCCTTGAAAAGACGAAGGAGTGAAACGTGAAACACTGGGTGAATGCAAGATGAAGGAGGTAATCAGGGTTCATACACAATGGTACGATCTTGAGTAGCAGTTTAACTAACTGGTATGTTAGGTAGCAGGTAGCAGGTAGCAGGTAGCAGGTAGCAGGTAGCAGGTAGCACGTAACATGTAACACGTAACACGTAACACGTAACAGGTAGCACGTAACACGTAACACGTAACACGTAACACGTAACACGTAACAGGTAACACGTAACAGGTAACACGTAACAGGTAACACGTAACACGTAACACGTAACAAGTAACAAGTAACAAGTAAAGTCTTTTGGAACCCCTTTTAAATACCAAGGTTTAAGAACCTTCATAAAATATCATAGGTTTCAAAACCTTTGTTAAATATCATGGGTTTAAAAACCTCCATAAAATACCACGAGTTTCAAAATTTTCATAAAATGACTTGTCGTTTGAAATAACCCTTCAACTCCATTTTCCACCATCTTTAATGATCATCATAACTTCTCTCTTCTACCACAGACACACTACTCTCCAATACAGACTCAATGGCCGTTGACGACAGTCATAACAAAAAATCACAATTCAGCCACACTTATGTTTATTATACTAGATAGAAGAAACTAAATAACACAACTATTTTCTTCTTACTCCTATATTGCTTCTTCCATCACTTTACTTTCCCAACTTGGGTCACAAGCCACTGTTATCTAGCTCGACAACAACTAATGTTTATCAGTACTTTATATATCCTAAATAATTGCATTATCAGTTAGATGTGGGCTTTAAAACCATGTGTGTTCTTGACTAAAGATGGCAAGAACATATTGCGAGGAGAAATTAACTTTATTACTTCTCATTTTCACATTCAATTAATTATTAGATACATTTTAAAATAAAGACCTTAATTTAAAATGTTTCAAAATTATGAGAATTAAATATTAACAATTATAACTAAAAGTAAAATTGCACATAAAATATAATCATATAAGCTAACTACCATCAATCATAAGAAAAATGCAAATACTGTTGAAATACTTATTATCTAAGATTAGTTGTTGAAATACTTATTATCCAAGGTAATTTTGTTGAATTTTTGAAATAAATTTATGAAACTTTAGAAAACTTATTTGTAATGTAGAGTTACGCTTTCAAAATTTTAGAGAATTTAGTTATAACATATATTAAAACTATATAGTTTTTAATTATTTATTTATAAATAGATTCAACTATATTTATTAAAGTTTGAAAAATGTGGAGTGTTTTATTGAGGTTCTACAATAAATCTTTGAAATTTAATGAAGGTTACTAAAACCTTCGTTTATTGAGATTTTAAATAAACATTTGAAACGTAACAAAGGTTGAAAAAACTTGCCTTAATTTGCTAAGGTTGTAGAATAAAAGTTTGAAACTTATTGAAAGTAAAAAAAAATCTCTGTTATTTTGCTTAGATTTTAATAATAAAACTTTGAAATTTAACGAATGTTAAAAAACCTTCATTATCTTACTAAAGTTTTAAAATAAACCTTTAGAATTTTAATGAAGGTTAAACATTCAGAATTTTTCTTAGTGTAAAAAATAATTGTAAAAATGATAATTCAAAATAAATTTATTTTGAATAAACCTTTAATTTTTTTTTTCCGTGGTGTATTAATCCAACTTCGATCCATAGAACTGCTAAACTAAGAACCAGTGGGGACTTAGAACCAATGCGTTCAAAATGAAATCATTAAAAATAAATCAAAATTGTCGAAGGTCGGACACCTCCGGACTCAGAACCAGTGCGTTCAATATGTCAAAACAATATATAATTATTGAAAATTAAATCAAAATTGTCGAAGGTCGGACACCATCATTTAGCTATTGTAATTCTTTTCTTGATAGCGGGTCACATGTATAGAACCAATTAGGGTATTGGTCACAATATAAAAGACATTTTAGAGGCACATAAAGGTCCATTTATAGGCCAGGGTCATAAAGGTCTATATGAGATCCTAACAACGTCATGGCATGATCAATTATCTATTAATCTAGCTATATTAGGCTCTTTGACCATTGTTGTAGCTCACCATATGTATTCTATGCCTCCTTATCCATACCTAACTATAGTTCAATATATATAATCAATATCTAACTCAAAACAAACACTTTCAAAATAGTTAATAATATTTAATATATAATTCAATAATAAATAAAAATATACTAACCTCAAAAGGGGTGTGGTCGCGGGACTCGCAAAGGGCGACGCGTGGTAGGGGTGACGATCGCGAGGGCAGGTGGCACGGCTCGCAGGGCGGTGGTTGCGGTTGCAGGGCGTGGGTCGCGGGGCGGCGGTCGCTGGACGACGGTCACAGGACGCGGTGCTGGCAACGGAGCGGACGGTGCTAGAATGAGAAAGGGAGGCAAAGTGTGAGAATGAAGATGAGAGTGTGAGAAAGAAGTGAGATTTGTGTGAAAATGAGAAAGGGAGGCAAAGTGTTTTGCGCATAAAAGTGCAAAACAAATTCAAAAAAAATGCAAAAATGCAAGAAAATTCAAAAAAATTACGGAACTGCCACCGCCTCGTTTTTTACAATGGTTATCTCCAAACCGTCTTTGAAGGGTATCGTTAATGAAATATTTTGTACTAGTGTCTGTTATTTTGCTCAGGTTTTAGAATAAACCTTTGAAATTTAACTAATGTTAAAAAAAACCTCCATTATCTTACTAAGGTTTTAAAATAAACCTTTAGAATTTAATGAAGGTAAAACATTAAAACCTTTTTTTCTTGTAGTGTCAAGATAATTGTAAATTGATAATTCAAAATAAATTTTATTTTTTAAAAACTATTTATTAATAATAAAACCTAATTAAATTAGATATCAATAATATTTATTTATAAAATAATATTTAATTTAATTAATATAATGATTACTTATTTTTAGTTTTATAATTAGTCTTTATTAAATAATCTTTTTAATCAAATATTTTGTACAAATCCTATCACACACTAAACACAATAATATTAGTAATCCAAATGGTGAACATAGCTCAAAAGATAATGCATGAAACAACAAACTTTTTAACAAAAGGCAAATTGTTAAGTATAATTTTCCTCTTTTATATATCATAAAGGTATACTTTGGCTATAATAGAATCATATATACATATATAGCCCTTTGTATAAAAATTCATCAAGATTAAAATAACCAAAAACCCTAACTAGTCATATATGAAAATTAAGTAGGGTTTGGTTAAAGGATCTATATTCTTATAGTTTGAGGTGGGGAAAGGGAAGAGTATTCACAATTAATTCCTTTCCCATATTTTGCTGCAATAATGGGTCTGACATCATCCACATCAACCAGTTTCTCCAGAAATGGGAGCAAATGAAGCAGAGCATGGTCTGTTGGATCACAGTACCAACTTTTGATAGGAATTCCATTGTGAACATGAAATCTAAATACCTGTCATAAGAACAGATTTCAAGTTTCAGTATAGGGTTTAGGGTTTTCTAAAATAAACACTTTTTGTAAAGAAAAAATGTCAACAGCACATACACTTTGACACACTTTCAAGATTGCATGTTAGATATTATGACAGTGGAAGAAAAAATGAAGAGAAAAAAAGATGAACAGAAGAGGAAGAAAGAAATAACATACCCCTGGAGTGTTGTCAATGATGAACACTTTGGCTAGGTCAATTCCAAGAAGTGTGAGATCCTTGAAGCAGCGACCATCTATCCATTTGCATGATTCTCTGTACATTCTTCGCGCAAAAACCTTATTATGAGGATCAAGAATATCAAGCAATTTTGCAGAATATGCGCTTTGACTTGCTGTGAAGATTACGACTTCAAACATCTCTGATACTTTTTCTAAAAACTTTTCAAGATAAGGTCTCTTTCTAACATACACAGTTTTCTCTCTATCAGTGAACACTGTAAATGCGAAGTCAGCATTGCATGGCATCGAAGAAGAATGAACCAACGTTTCTGTGTATCAACAAATCACATATGTATCGTAACATTGTTTCTTTTATCAACAAATGATCCAACTCATATACAAAGAAACATAAGAAAAACCCTTATATCATAAGATTGTATAGTAATTTGGATGGGAAAAAAGTACCAGATATTTTTTTATATCAGAAAAAAAGTGAGAAGATATGAAGAACTCCACAAAACCTAACTAGCTAGGTTTTCTGATAGAGAATAATCACAGAGATGGTATATAAAAAACAAAATTGTAATAGATGAGAAACCCTAGAGTTTACAAAGATAAAGAAAAATTACCATCCAAATCAAGAACAAGGGTTATATTCTTCTTTTGGGTTGTTTTGTGGCTAACCAATGAAGGCAATGTGTCTAAAGAATTCTTAGCAAATGTTTCTTGAGAGTGGTTGGAGTTGATGACATGAAGTTCTTGAGTAAAGGGAATGATCTGAGGGCAGAAGAGATTATTAAACCACAGAAGATCATAATTTTGTTGAAACCTTTCACACGATTTTCCAAAGTTGCAATCTGCAGCTCCTAGTAATGTCTTCATGAGAGTGGAAAACACCATATTTGGCTCTGCAATGTTCATAAAATGTGTCCCAACAAGATCTTTAAGGTTTGACTGTTTTCAAATAGAGGTTATATATTAGATTTTCTTGTTATGATTTTGATATTGAGATATTATCTATTGTTGGATTTAAGATTTTCTTATTATGATTTTGATATTGAGATATGATCTATTGCTGAATTTAAGATTTCCTTATAACGAAATTAAAATTTGTTTGTTAACTAACTATAAAATTTTAGGATTCTGAAATGTTTTTTTAACTGAATTTTAAATTCTTCTATTGAAATTACGAATTTTTATTGTAACATGTGGTTGAGACCAAACTTTATATATATAAACTTATTGATTTGTAGTCAATATTGATATTATAATTGATATATGATAAAATATTTTCTAAGAAAATAATTTTAGATATTAATAGTTGCGGAGGGAAGTGAGATAGTATAAAAAATATAAATAACAGAAAAGTCTGATTTAAAATAACACTCCATAAATATATGCTTTTATTTTATTTGAAAAGCGGAATGATATCTTACCAGTCTTATTCAACAAGATTTTCTTTTCTTTTATTTTAAATGATGATTTTTAAAATTATAAAATAACAAACCCTTTATCTTATAAAAAACTAAAAGATAATTTAATGATGAATAATCCATACCGATATAATACCAACACCATAAAAAAAGGTAAAAATTGAATTTTTAATCATTAATATAAAAGTGACCTTACACTACAAAAAAAGTCATAAAATATAAAAAAATGAGTAAAATATGATTTGTAAATTAAGTAATTTTTTTATATGATCTTATTGTTACGGACTTATTGTTTTAATCAATTAACTATAAAAATATGCTTATTAAAAATGTTTATTCTTTTCATAACTTATTTATACCATGAAATTAAAAATTTAAAAAGGTGAAAAATATAATTTATTTCTCTTAATTTCTAATCTGGAAGGGAAGTGCTTTCAGGAATTTTACGAAAACATCGTAGTTCTTTCTTGTTTCCTTCTTTTTCATAGGGGAGTGAGAAATATAAAGCATAGTTGGTGCATCTTTCCTGAATGATCAAAAAGTCCTTTGCACATGTCTTTACCATCAATAGAATCCTCATTTCTGAAGAACCCAATTGTCTCAACCTTCTTTATATAAGAAAAACCACTTCTAAAAAGTTACATATTTATTTACATTTAGAAACAAAAATTTAAAGCAAAAGAAAAGTATAATCTTCCTGAAAAAAAAAACCATTTATATAGTTATATAAGTTACAATTATAATTATATTTTAAAGTAAAATGTGTCATTTCATAATGGAAAAACTAAATAAAGAAAGTGTCTCTAAAACATAAATCACCTTTTTTAAAGCTAAAACACGTCTTAAATGCTAAGAATAAGCTTACCATTCATCCATGGCTCACCCTAAACTCTACCAAAAATTAATAAATAAATAAATAAAAAACAGAAAATGCAGCTGCTACAGTATCCAATGAACCTCAGAAAGATTTCAGTATACACTAATTACAGTCTACATCTACATTTCTGGACATGTTTCTGCGGTTTAACGCATTTAAAAAATGGCCTATATAATCAGCTCCTCCTTTCTTCGAAGACAATAAATAGGCATCCGAAAAACCGCACAACTTTTAAGGAAAACTCCAAGGTTACTCAGAAAACTATCTAAATACAGCAGCTATATTGTACAAACACCTGGATCAGGAATCATATAGCGTACCAGTATTAACAAATGATTGCAGGTACAACACTTTTACAATGATCCACCGAGTAAAACAGATTATGCAGTGGATTCACCTTCCCTCCTGAACAACTCCTGTAATACCATCAGATCAAAGTTATATTCCACAACCTCGGGTATGCATTTTTAAGCATACTGAACAAGAACAAACTTATGTCAGAAAAACTTCTCAGTCTAACCATGAAAACTTGAAAAGTCCAATTTGCTTTAATCCTTAAACTTCAATATATGACTAAACCCCGTGGTGAAAAAAGTACACGACTTTTACTTTAAGAATATGAATTCTAATTCAATTTGTCTTTTACAATCCTATATTTAAACAAGTTTTACACAGTTGACAGTTCCTCTGTATCTCAAGTAATCCGAAAGTATTATTACTTAGGTAAGCAGCTAGCAATCTAGGAGCAATTTGCCAACACAAGATTGGAAGTCAAGTGAATTGGCATTTGCTTATGACAGTGGCTACAGTAGGAGAGTAGATCATGTCTCCCATTGCAGGAGAGGAAATTTACACCCTTACAGATAATATAAATGATTTCATTAACAATTATTTATTTAGTTATCACTTCCCCATTCTACTTATCCCTTTGTTGTTTTTCTCCTTTCTTCTTTTCCCTCAACGTCCCTGTGACAGAAGCCATAGGCCGCAGCACTCCCCCTTGTCTATCCTTCCTTCACTTTGTTCCCCATATTTTCTATTTCTATGTAATTTCCAAGCATACACACAACTCTACAAAAAAAATGTAACAACGTTGACAAGCAAAGCAGGACATCAAAGACATCCCGCACCTCCTTGTCACTGCAATACAACCAAACACAAAAGTTTCTCTGGCTAAAAAAGGTTTTCCCTTCCTCAATAAAAGCACTGAGGGTTGATCAATTGGCTTGTATGCAAGTTGAATCCCAACAAATCTGTCTGACAACAAGGAAACCAAACAAAACCTTGAAATTTACTTTGTGGAAGTGGGGTAATATTGAATTATGTGCTATGTTGGAACAGATCTGGATTGATTCATGTTCACTGCTTGAGGGAGTAACGGGCGAGCAGGAAATAAGGTACAACAATGATGCTTTCAGGCACAGCAGCAAGGAGAAGCATCTGTCATTGATGCTGAGGAAGAAGTGGCCACCATAAAAAATGAGATGGAAATTGGTTACAAAGAAAATGGGGAAACAGATGGGTAGCAAGGGAAAAAGAAAAAAAAACAACACAGCCTGCATCTTCGACTGTGTTTAATGCACATGCATTAAACATTCAGATTAAATAAAGACTTACCAATTTGGTAGCAGCAATTGTTGAGCGTTGCCTTTCCTTTTTCTCACGACTGCACTCGCCACACCAGCTGGAAAAATCTTTTTGATACCGTTTCATCTCCCTAAAGACAGAACTAAAACAACATACAAACTTCGTACTTAATTTACCGATGGAGAAAATGAACAGAAATCAGACGTGTGATTTCTGAAACTAGTGTGTAGACCAGAGCAATTTAATACGAAGCAAACTCAAAATCATTAGACAAACTGAAGCAAAAAGTGAAATCACCTTCTGCACCACAGAAGTAGGTTGACCCGATTACCGGATGTTGTAGCTCTAGCACCATGGCGATGACGACCACGATGAAGCACAGCTTGTCCAGGAACATGAGAATAATCAAAGATCTCCTACTTTCAAATAATGGACTCCATAAGAAAAGTGTACAACCAACTATGAGATGTAGCAAGAAGCAATGGTCCACAAATCTCCTTACAATAGTAAACAGATAACACTAACTAGCTTAATTGAAACAAACACAGAACATTTGGATTTGCTTTCACTATATATACTGCTAAAACTAAACGGAAAAATAGAAATATGACATAAATGAAGAGCATTATTTTTAATTCACATGTTATTGCTGTAAGGGCTCACGTTAATTAAACCAAGCCCACACTTCATCAGGATCAATATATAATCTCAATTTTTTTTGAATGAGATTATTATTCTCATGCACATGATGGTTGGTATCTAGGCCAAAAAACATATTGGTGTATTTAGCATACATACTTGAGAATACAAGTGTAACCAGTATAGTATGTAAGGGTGAAAAAAGTTAGCACCTAAAGCATCTTGGTGAGGACAACATGCATAGTTGACACACAGGTGTTAATGCTTCTCGCTGATTGAGCATTACTTGTTTAGAGAAAGTAGATCATCATACACTTACAGTTACAAAGAAATATCAGGCATTAAATCTTCCTAACACCAATACAATTTTATATTATTCAATCACTGTGACTCACCTCTGGACGACTTCCAGTATTTACATGTTTTTCACATCGTATGCCCCGAAAAAACAATTCCCCTCCAGAAAATTGCTTACCCAAGCAAACATTCAAGGTTACTTCTGAGTCATCCACATGGAAACCTACAAATGCAAGAGACTCTTAATTGTAAAATACATGAGACATATTAACATGCAGCTGTATTAACCAGTATATCATATGAATGCATCATCATCAAAATATTTGTTACCATAATAAAGCATTTATGGTCTCTATCCAAGCTTAGTTTGAATTTGAAGCTTCAAAAGAAGTATTAAATTGTCTAATTTGTTTATTAACCACAAAACCCCATAGTATAATAATACCATGATGTGGGTTCATTTATTATATATTATGCAATGAACTATGGAATGATAAAACAAACACATCAATCAGAAATCTTACCCAGGTCAACATCTCTATCTTTACCATATTCTACAACAAAACCATGATGAGAATCCAGGGTTGCCCCACCAACTTCCGCAAATAAGACTGTATAACAAATAATAGAGTGACTGAAATGTCTTATGTGAATGAAAAGAATGTCAAACTTCCATGAGATTATAATACAGTCTTCATTTACCTCTGGATAAAGGACGAATAAAACCTTCCATAAGCTTGTCAAGCATTGTTTCAAGTCCAAAGTCATCAAGTACAGCACCATATTTATTCATTGTATTGGGACGCATGATCCGAAACTTTGTTTCAGTCACCCACTTCTCAAAATTTTCAATCTAGGGAGACAACAAATAAATTTTAACACAGTCATCTTTTTAAACCTTCCAATTTAAAAGATAACCCACTGCTTATATCATAGGTAATGACAGTTAAAATGATTAGGTACCTCAGATAGCAATAACTCACAAAAGTTGGTCTGAAATATGTCAAATAAAAAAATGCCTGGAGAGGGTTCAGACATTATACTTCTAAAGCTTTGCTCAGTATTATCATTAATTGCTCTCAGAAATGAAGGGACAAAGAATGTAGCAGGATTCACAGAGTACAACTCCCGATGAAGAGGCTGCAAATTGTGTTTAAGAATCTGTAAGATTTTCTAAGAAATACAAGAAAGGAGGAGGTGGCACAAACAAGGGAAAGATTGTTATGAATAATCATACTTCACATATTGTGTTATTACGTACCTGATAATTTTCTATTATCTTCTGTCTGTATTCTCTATGCTTTTGAGACTGCCAAAGTAACAGAGAAACTATCATATAAAAAAACACGAATTAAAATAACAAAAAGACACAAGGATGTGTTAATAATGATTAAGACAAAGATTATTTTTTCAGAAATGATCAATTATTTTTCAAAAGTTCTCTTAGACAGCAGGACAAGATATGCAATTATTTCTTCAAAATAGGTGAAACAAATTTAGACTTATTTTCTTCTGTTTTTCTTGGTTTTCAATTCGATCTAGATAGCACAATATGAAGCTTAAAGGTAAAAATATGAGATTTCATGTTTCTCATATATATAGGGAAGGAATCATTGTGTTGATAAGCTTGCATGCTTTGGTGTAAAAGAAAGATGTAAGCAATGGTGGAATGACATCCCATATTTTCACAGATATGATTTCTATAGGAATAGGTGTTCTCAACCCTACTATAGGTTTGTTTTTTGGGTAGGTTTGGTATAATCCCTCTACACTTTTGTATTTCTGTTCATTATTTTTATGTTCTTTGAATATGCAGCAAATGATTGATGTTGCACAAAAAAAGCTGCTTACAAGAGTCTGATCGAATTTGAGCAAGTGAAGCTTTAGCAAATAGAAGCTGGTCTTAGAAAAAAGAAATGTAAGGAATACCCGGTGCTACATAAGCTAAAGCCATTAGAACACTTAAGGCAGATAGAGTTACAGATAGCCGGTTAAGAATAGTAGGATAGGATGCCAACCTAGTTGGGAATGGGATCATATGTTATATAGTGATGCTTTTGCATACTCTATTTTTTTTTTTATATTAAAGAAATTAAACCTACTAATATAAATGGAAAAACTTTCAAAGACTCTTTCTTCAAATCCAGTCCGTAAATATAACACAAGGAAAGTTAATAAACTAAACCATTACAGCATAGCATGAAAATGTTATCAAAACTTCTTATTCCCATGAGTTGTTCTTCCTCCCCATCATCCTAACCTCAATTTTTCAGAATTTAACTAGAAATCACAACGACACAATATACAATGCAGACATCAGGATAGCAAAACAAGACTTGTCACAATACAAAATATATAATTAATGTAACAAGCAAATCCAGAATCAAAAGAGGGAATCAAAGTTGAAGTATTGATCATAAGTTGTAGTTTAAATAAGAAAACGCCACAATTTATCAAAGAATTGTAACATTCCCTCAACAATTATTGGTATAAAAAAAATTAAAAAGCTAATTATAAAACACAGCTACAAGCATTTTTAAGTTTCCAAATGAGTATGCACAACTCAAGCATGGCCACTATTTTGAAGTATTAGAGTCAGAACTCAGACCAGTGATCACTCACTTTGGTCAAGGCGTTGAGTTAATGGTAGAACCCGTGAGTCACTAGTTAAATAGCATGAATTGGTATATATTAAGAACTAAAATTTATAACCTATAAATTGTATACTAAACACACTGAAAAATCACAATACTTTAAAAATCTCCATACAAACACATATATATGCAATAATACATGTAGGTTTAGAAGATTTTACTTTAGAATAATGGTTGAGTAAGAAATTAATAAAACAACTAAAAGATAAAAAATTCTATATAATCAATAATATAATAGTGGAGAAATGTTGACCTAATCATATAGAGAATTCGTAAGTCAAGTGATTTAAATCAGATAAATTCCCTGATTAGGGGGATTATAATAATTAAATAAGTAGTCAAATAGGTGAGCCCAAATGAATGGAACAAATTGGCTGTTGTGGGCAAATGTGTTATTATAGAGACAAATTAGATCACTGATCTAAGAAATCATTCTACTATGTTAACATAAACTACCCTAACTTGACACACAAGTAACAATTCCCCCACCTAAAACTAAAAACCCCAATCCCTCACCTCATTTATACAAATTTACTTCCATTTCCCAAACAAATAAACAAACATTTAAAACCAAAAACAACTTCTAAATTCACAACTGCTAGCAATGGAAAAAAGAAATCAAGGCCAAAATGAGAAACACACTCTGCTGCGTTCCCCGAGGGGTAGATACTTGAGCAGAATCTCGCGCATGAACTTGGCCTTATCGTCACGAGGCACGTTGAGCATGCTCGGAGGGAGGTACCTCTCCAAGGAGCTGAAGATGTTAGGGCTGAAATCCAACTGCAGGTCCTCGTAGCCATCTGGTTTGTGCTCCTTGTTAGGGTTCAGCCGCAGCCTCAGGCTCGCCGCCGCCACAGTGCCGTTACCGCCGGCGCTCGACGTATCACGGCGGTCGCTGCCGTGTAGCGACATCCTCGGAGCGGGGTAAGTGAGCTACGAGGTGGGCATAGGGAAGAGCGGAGGGAAATTAGGGTTTTGTCGGAGAAGAAGCGAAATCGGAGTTGCAGATTAGGGTTTTGTTGAGTTACGTTGGGGGAAGAAGATGAGAGAGTTATTAAGAGAAGTGATTGGGTTTTATAAATGAACTAATTAGTGAATGAATTTGGAAACATAAAAAACATTTTTTTATTTTTGTTTTTGCCATGGGGCCACTGCTTTGTTGTCTGAATAAACACAACAAGGAAATAGTGGGGAAAAGTAAATGCATTATCATTATTAATTATTAATTAAAACCTAGTATTATATTAATATATAAATAATTTATTTGGTTGTTGATTTCAGTTTGATAAAAATCTCATAAATATGTATAAATTTCATTTATTTCACTTCTCAAATTTTTTTAATAATGATGATAATAAGTAATAATCATGAAGTTTATGTAAAATTAGGTGAAGAAACCCTAACTAACCCTAGAATTTGAGTTTAATTACTCACGTAGTTGAACAAATTTTACTTTCTAATATTACTTACGAGGCTTAGACACTTCTTTTAAATGACTGTATCCATGATGAACACACGTATCGGTGTCGACACTCGTAGATATTCGTAAAATATTTATCGGTAGAGTATTCCATTCAAAAAAAATATTTGTTAAATTTTTTAAAATTTTAACACACAATTTATATAATATGTAGATCCGTTTAAAAATTATGATATCTCCGTGTCCGTATCACTGTTTGCTACATGGGTTATACTATTTCATAGTTTATATAATCTAGATTTATAAAATTAATATATAAAAAATCTTAAGATTAACAGTGAAAAACTAAAAATGCAATTAACTAGTTTCTTGTAAAGAGTGGTTATTGATTGACAGCAGCAGTGGCCAATAGAAATGAGAGTACTTGATTTCTAGGGTTTGAAGCCCTTTCCCATTCGTTGTAGCAAAACAAGGGAAGAAGAAAATGAGCGAAAGCACAGAGACCCAGAAGCGTGAATGTGCCGATTCAGAGGGCGAGAAGGATGGTGTTGCATCCAAGAAGCCAAAGATTGAGTCTTGTGCAAAGGGTTCCGATGATAATGGCGTAAAGGAGCCATCTTTCCTCGTTGAAGCGGATGCCGCCGAAGACAAGGGCTCCAGGCTCACGATGGAGGATGCGTGGGTCGTGCTTCTCGATGCAAGTTTAGATTATCCTGGAAAATTGAGGTTCTTTTTTCTTTTGTTTAAGCTTATTTATTGTCATATTCATGTACTAATTCCAAGAAGTCTATTTTCAAGAACCAGTTTCTTGCTTTTTGAGAGAGAAAAAAGGTGTGATGTTTTTATTCTTCTAGATTTAGGGATTTCTTTTAGATTGGAACTTTTTAACAATGTGAGGACATGCAATACACGTTCATATGTTTACTACACTGTCAACAGTGCATTGTCACTGCACTTTTCTCTCGTTAGATATATCAAATTCTTGTTTCACTTCGTTGTTGTTTAAGTTGGTTATTTGTTGGGTAGTTTGAGTGAAAGGATATGCCAATGAGAATGGCGCACGCTAGAGCAATCAATCAAAGAGTCTAGGTACATTAAAATAATAGTTGAAGACAACCAAGACCTTTTTTGAAGTTCTTTTTAGTGTTATATGAGTTCTTCATTGGTTGTGCTCATGGAAGAATTGCTATTCAAGTAGCACTTATGTGTGCTTGTGGACTTATTGTGTACTTGATTTCTTGGTAACTCTGGCTGTTTGGTTTTCAGATGTGCACATTTTGCAATTTATGATGGACATGGAGGGCGGTTAGCTGCAGAATATGCTCAAAAGCATTTGCATAGGAATGTTCTTTCTGCAGGATTACCACGTGAGTTGGTGTGTTTACTTGGTCTAATTTTGTGTATACTTTATCAATTAGCCACTTAAGGCCGCGGCAAACTGAAAAATCTATTGAAAGTTATTGCTTGGCTTTGGTTGTTATCTGTACAGCCATTCTAACCGAGTTGCATTGTTTGGAACTCAGATTTATTTATCTTTTGGTTGGTTGAGGCACCAAGAAATAAGACACAAATGTTAATGATTTAGAACATGTTATCAATCTCAAATAATGGTGTGAGTTGGCTGACCCCAAACACGCTATAATGATATCAGAGATGTAGTGTGATGACTGTTATTTTTTAATTTTTACAGATAGACTGAACAATTTATACCATATATATAAATACTAAAAAAAAAATACTCAACTTTACCATAGTATTAATTGAAGGTAAAAGTTCACAGGTTTCAAGATAAAAAAACATACCAGTAAATAATAAAAGTCAAGGCAACAAACTAAATTCAATCCGATTTCTAATTTGAAATACCAGACATCTTTAATATTCAATGAAAAGCAGCTGGGATTGGCGTTGCACAGTGAAAAGAACAGAGGAGGCTGATAATTTGGAGTTTACAATGGGTTCAAAGTAGAGAAAGGAATGGAATGTGAGTATTTCCAGAAATAATGCCAGAGGTGAGTGGGTGTTAGTCGAACAGTGGGTAGGGGTGTTACTGTATATCAAAGGGTGGGAAACTTCAAATTAGGGATTTTTGAAATTACAGAAATGGGAGAAATCTCATTTTTTTCCCTCCTAATGACACTGTTTTGAGGGCAAAATGGGTTTTCAAAAAGAGCCTCATTGATGTGGCTGGGCCCTGATTGCAGCTTCAACTAAAAAAGGCTTCACATTTGAAAACTGAGGTTGCCCGTGGCTGCTCCTCACTACTACACTACACTACTATATATAGTTTACTATCGATAACTTTGAGAATTAATCTTTTCCTTCAGAAATAAAGGATCAGCAGCATATTGCAAGTCTTGAACCTTGTCTCTTTGGAAAATAGTCTAAAGTTCCCTCAGTTGAATTGCTGCAATGAGCTCAATTAAACTAATAAGGAATAATTAGCCTGATTTACAGATGATGACCTGATCATTTGAAAAGAATTCTTGTGTCCTCTTGAGATATTTGTTTAAAAATGTAAACAATTTTCTTTTTTATCTACTTTTATCTTTCTCATTATTTTAAATATTTTCCTTGTTTGCTTTCCTTTCTGTGTATATTTCAGTATGATGCAAAGGCAACTAAACGATCTATTCTGAATGGTAAGCTTTTGGTTTACGATGTCCCTATTGCTTCCCTCCTTTTGTTGGTTGCCTTAAATCTTCATGGAAATTTTCTATTCTAGTTTTTTTGCCATAACAAGTTGTCATTTGGTATTTTTATTCTGATTTAGGTTTCCTTAAAACTGACGAGTCTCTTCTTCAAGAAAGTGCTGAAGGTAAAGTTTCTAATTCAATTCCTTAAAATTTTATTGACGTTCTGTTATACCAAATGCTAAATCTAGTGTAAGCTTAGTTTATATAAGTGGATTAATCTTGCTTTTATTTCAATTCCAAAGTTTACTGGTTTCAAAAGTCCATCCAATTTCCCTTTATGTGCTTTGGAAACAATGTACCACAATGCAAGATCATTTGCACTCTTTATTCTGATTTTAGCATTGCTATCAATTCCTGTACTAATAATGATGAGATATTTTGATGTGATTCATATCTTGCTGATGCTTAGTCACTGTTTCCAGGGGGGTGGCAGGATGGGGCTACAGCCGTATGTGTTTGGGTATTGGGACAAAGAGTAAGTTTCCTGTTATTTATTTTCCATTTACCATACTAGTTGTTTATACTGCTTCTTTCTGATGCTTACTGTAGATAGACATCATAGGTAGTATACTTAATGGATATTTTTTTGAGCAATCTTGCAACAAAATTGTGAAAATTAATATGCTTTTCCCTTTTGATATTTGTTAGGTTGCGGTTGCTCATATAGGAGATGCTAAGGCAGTATTAGCTCGGTCAACTGAGGGATCTCAAAATCCAGATGGTGTCCAGGCGCTGAAGGCTATTGTTTTGACTAGAGAACACAAGCCTATCTTCCCACTGGAGCGGACACGCATTCAGAAGGCATGAAATTCCTCATTGATGATTGATTATATCACCAGAGTTATATGATACTTAGCATGAAGTTAGCAAATAAGACCCTGACTCCTTCTGTCATACATTGAAGTTGCCATAATTACCACTTCTTTTTATAGAGCTTTCAAACAGCACTCTTCCTAACATACTTCTTCACTCACTATTGAGCAAAAGTGGAACATCTTGAGATTAAGTTAAAAACACTTGTATTTTATGGTTAGTTGTGCGGACAAATTTTACCCCAACAATTTGAGTGCATGTTGGGTTGGGATTATTTATGGGAACACAATCTTTTTTTTTTCTTTTCCCTAAAACTCTTTCAAGATGGACAAGAATATGCATTTATTTCTTCAAAGTTCATACCCAACTTAAATTACTCAGGATATACAAGGACCAGTTCTCACTAGTATGGTGCCCCTTGGAATTGTTCTTTTAAGTATCAGTAGTGATTGAACTTCATTCTTTGTGTTTCATTTTAGTTTAGAATCAGTGGGTGGAGATAGAGTGTGAACTTGTCTCCACAGATATCTGATTCATTTTCTAATATGATATTTTCTACTTACAGTCAGGGGGTTTTGTGAGCCCAGATGGGCGATTATTAGGGCGTCTTGAAGTTTCTAGAGCTTTTGGAGATCGCCAGTTTAAAAAGGTTTGCTTCTTATTCAAAGCTAGTCATTATTTTTGTTAGTTATCTAAAGATAACTTCTTTATAGCATCAACTAGACCAGAAAAAGTGCATTTATTGGCTTGCAAATATTTGTAATCGTAAGGATAATTCTGTTTGCAGGTTGGTCTTGTTGCAAGCCCGGATGTCTATACTTTTGAAGTTACCAATACAGAGCATTTCATCATTCTTGGATGTGATGGCTTGTGGGGGGTATGTCACTTTGTTTCCCATAGACATTCCTTTACTCATTTTGCTGGTTTGAATTTGCTGTTCTTAAATGAATATGACGTTTTGTTTATGTATCAGGTATTTGGACCCAGTGATGCTGTTGATTTTGTTCAGAAGTTATTGAATGTAAGAGCTTGTTATATATTTTCCTATCTTGCAACTTGAAAAGAGGTGTACAATTGTTACGACACCAATGTGAGGTAGAAAGGAGAATACGGAATCTGTTATTGCTGAATGAAATCTGAACAGAAAAGGAGAAAAATCTCCATTCAAGGGTCTCCTCTTTTATTAAGTGCGAGCCCTTTTTAGTTTTACAATCAAGCTACTTGCATAATTCGCAAATAGGCTCACTGAATTTTCTTTTCTTGTTTTTCATATGTTCTTTCATTTATTGAAGATGCTGTCTTACATGAGAAAAAAATTGAATTGAACCTTTTGTAGGAGGGGCTACCTGTTGCCACTGTGTGCCGTCGTCTTGTAAGGGAGGCTGTCCGCGAGCGCCGCTGTAAAGATAACTGCACTGCCATTATTATTGTGTTTAAGCACAAATAATCCGGGTACGATCTCCATGTGCAGTACCAGCTGCTGGGATATCAACAGAAATGGATTTTGTTTTCAGATGCTGCTTTCAAAAGCAATGTAAAATATGTGAATTTCTTCCCACTGCAAACAAATGGTGGCACTAAATGCATACCAACTAGTTTATCACTCTTTTGAAACTGGTTGTTGTTATTGTAATACATGTCGAAATGCAGTGAAGGTCAATTTGCTGCAAAAGCATCTTTGATTTCAGTCCATTACTTCTACAGCTCTGCTATCCCTCATGTGTTCATTCGACCTTTATAGTGTGGGATAATAAAGGTAAACAAAGTCCTTAGATACAACACAAGTTCTTATTTGAATAATGAGTGATACTAGTTAAGAACTCAATGTCATCTTATCGTGATAGAGACAGAAAAGTAATGCATGCCAATCCCCCTTGAAATTATTGTTAGTTTTTATAAAGAGTAGGACATAAACATTAATTTGATCACAAACTGAATAAGTTGTGTTTTGAACACAACATGTGCCATATGCTTTTGCTAATTGAAATTTGATACTGATAAGAAGTTGTGTCAATCAGTTTTTTGTTTGAGTTAGTTACACTGTCTAACAAAAACGACAAGTTATGTAACATTCGAGTAATTGCTGCGCAGTTTCCAATTTGAAAATAAAACTTTAAGTTTAATGGAACTGCTTGACTCTACCAACCCTTATCACCACTGATTATGCAAAAGAACACTAGAATTGAATGCTGAAAAGATGGTCTTACTTTCTATGAAGGAGTTGATCAATGCAACAGATTGAAAAACAAAGGGCTACATTTGAGTAGGACAAGATTCATGGAAGGTGAATTGGTTTGGAAGGATTGACAATTTGGCATTTGGCAGAGACATAATGCAATAATATATTAAAGTATGTAATCACAACAAATGACGAACTTTGCTACCAACGAACAACATATTAATTAGTGATTTTATAATTTTAGTGAACAAATCTTGTTGTCTCTCCTATACGGCGTGGCAGATACATGATGTATCATCAACAAGTAGCCTCTCAATCCCGAATATTCTCACATTTCTTCAATTAAATGGTTCTTGTATTTTTTTTTTCCTTTTTGCTTGACACTTGTATGAACCAGTCTACCTTAGGTTCATGAATAAGTACATGCAGTCAATAATGTTCCTCCCATGATCTAGTTGCTGCAATGATTAAGATATTATTTTTTATTCAACGGAGTACCTACCACTGAAGAACTCTGAGAAAGCTCACTGAAAGTTCTCATAAAGAAAAAGAAAGGGTGGAGTAACTCGTAAGGATTGAACCCACACATTTTCTATCATGTTTCACATTATTGAACTATCTCGGGGTTAGCTATGATATTCGTCTTAGAATGAAAATATTATGTAGTTTCATTCTTTAAAGAACCCTTTTTCATTTAACAACTTAATGAGTAATAAATTCATAAAAAAAAGATTGACTCTGCAATGAAGAAGACCAAAAGAAAAACTTTCAGTTGCCATTTATGCCAATTTTCAGGGCAATATGAAAAGTTTAATCATAAAATATGCCTGGTTATAAACAGTAGCACATGCATTTTGGATTCATATTCTCATTATCCTTCTCATTTATATGCATTCAAAAGAATCATTGAGTCAGGAGCAGCCAATGATCATCATTATTATGGCTGATATCTGGATTTTATATATAAAAAGCAATCAAACACCTGTTGGATTAGATTTATAACAAATAGTAAAAGAAAGGTTATACTATTCTTTTGGTCTTATAGTATCTTTATTTTAAACCAATTGTAAGTTTTATTCCTACACATGCATAATTAATCTTTAGTCACTGAGACTAACAACACTCAATAATTTATAACAGTATAAAGCTGCTTCAAAACAATTTTTACAGTAATAAGTTGTTACAAAAAATTGCGTGGTGATTAAATTATACAGTTTTCTTCTTGTAAAGGAATTAAAACTTAAAATGAGAATAACTAAAGGAACCAAAGGAATAGTTTAAACTAAAAAGATACGCAATTATTAATCTCCACAGAGATAGAGTTGGGACAACGGTCTGATAAACATAGTATGAAAAAGGGATGGTGGGAACATGTTCATACAAATGATAGAGGTTGGTTAGTCTCAAGCTACCCAAGTAACGTGATGCACCTTGACTCTGTCTCCCTAAATTATTTAATTCAAAGTCAACGAGCAAAATATATTGTATTATATCCAAGATTTTGTAGTGCATGAATAACTTAGAGTATATGTTAAACGTTTACATATCATAGTAGTTGCTATACGATACATCAAACACCATAAATAACAACTGATATTAACAGTAGCAAGCTGTATAATTTTATATTCCTATCAACTTTTTCCCTCTATATAAGCACCCTTCACTCTTACAGCCTCTCATAAACAACAATGGCTATTATTGCAACAGAGAAAGTAAAGCTTCTTGTGGCATTACTTACCCTGCAGCTCTGCTTTGCAGGATATCACATTGTATCTAGACTTGCACTAAACATTGGTGTCAGCCAAGTTGTTTACCCCGTTTATCGAAATTTGATTGCTTTGGTTTTGTTAAGCCCATTTGCTTATGTGTTAGAGAAGTGAGTTTCCAGATGAAGTTTGTTTTCACTTTTCACCTTTCCTATCAAAATATTTTTGTTATTTTTACTTCATTTTGCTTAGAGCTATATATATTTAGAGATTAATTTCTATGCAGTATCATTGTAAAAACTTTTATGTCGTCAACCAATTAGAAATCATGTTATGTATGACTTTCAAGGTAGTTATTGTAAAAGTTAATAAAGTTCTTCTAATTGATTGACATATAAAAGCCTTTTACACTGCCATATCATATACTATTTACTCAAATTTTAACATGGAGAAATGTCAATGTCTTTATGATCAGGAATCAAAGACCACCCCTCACTTTCTCTTTACTGGTTCAGTTCTTCCTACTTGCATTACTGGGGTAAGAATGTATCCAAGTTGCAGATTTCCATACTCATATTTCCTTCCTTGGAGTTATAATATTTTCTTCTTTCCTTACACATTGACAATGAAGGATCACTGCAAACCAAGGGTTTTACTTGCTGGGATTATACTATGCTTCTCCAACTTTTGCTTCTGCAATGCAAAACTCAGTTCCCGCAATCACTTTTATCTTGGCCTTGGCTTTAAGGTAATCAAGTCTCCTTGTGACATTCTTTATTATTTTATGTTGTAATATTGCCATAACTTGATGATTTCATTTGATTTGTACCAGGCTTGAGGAAGCCAACATCACAAGGAGAGATGGATTGGCAAAAGTTCTTGGAACCATTGCCAGTGTGGGGGGTGCCACAGTAATTACTCTTTATAAAGGTCCTCCTCTTCTTCACCTACAGATGGACCAAACACAGGGAGACACTTTAGACGTAGATCAATCAACAAAAGCTCAAAATTGGACTTGGGGTTGCATATACTTGCTTGGACATTGTCTGTCATGGGCTGGTTGGATAGTTTTTCAGGTCTGGTTAATACTCATGACATAATATATAAACTGAAATTTCAGAATTCAGATAACCAATATGTTGATTCGTACTTAAGATAAACGTATCCATACAAATACATTGTAGTTGTGACCAGACATATGTTCATGAAATTTACTTAATTTCCTCAGTATCACCAATTTTGTTACCTGAATGGTAAAAGCAAAAACTTGTGCAGGCTCCTGTGGTGAAGAAGTATCCAGCAAAACTAACCCTCACTTCGTTTACATGCTTCTTTGGATTGATCCAATTCTTGATCATAGCAGCCTTTGCAGAAGATGACTTTGAAAATTGGAAGATACAGTCACTAGAGGAGCTTTCTATTATCCTATATGCTGTAATGTTCATCACTTCAATTCTCAAATATCATTAAATATGATTTACATGACACATATAATCCCCCAAGTGCTGGAAATTTTGAAGTTAATTCAATTCACTATTTCATGATGGCAATTGCAGGGAATTATAGCATCTGGCGTTGTCATATCTCTCCAAACATGGTGTATTCAAAAGGGTGGCCCTGTGTTTGTTGCTGTCTTCCAGCCTGTGCAAACTATTCTAGTTGCTTTCATGGCAGTCCTAATTCTTGGTGATCAGTTATATTCTGGAGGGTAAGGGCTAAATTTATTGATCATTAATGAAATATTTCCCTGTTACTGAAATGGCTGAAGTGCAGAATTGCCTAAATGGGTTATTCAATTTTTATTACAGGCTTATTGGTGCAATTTTCATTGTGCTTGGTCTATACTTAGTCCTATGGGGCAAAAACAATGAAAAAAAGGTGACCAAGTCATCATCACTAACAAACCCCTTGCTTAAGGCAGAGGAAGAGAATAAAGAAATTGATGCAGCTCCCAAAGACATACCATGACTTGTCCATCTGTTTACAGGAACAGACCGTCTAGTCCTGGTTTGAAAGTATTGAATAACCACTGATATATGGTCCTAGTTAGTAGCATTTCAAGTTGTGCAAGTTTGGATATAGTTATTAGAATTATGGTGCTCAAGGCTAAGTTTGGTTAAGGAATAAGCCTGCTGGTGCATTTCTTTTTTATTTCAGAAGCTAATTCATTGACATTTGATTAGAAGGTTAAATATAGTTATCAGATGATATGCATCATGTCAATGATACAAGCAAGACTCTTTGAGTTGTATGTTACCCTAACTATACATGAATATTATGGATGTTAAACAGAATCTTGAGAAACTATATCCATTTTTTCTTGCTTGGCTATTAAAATTCAGTTCTCCATGTTAAATCACAACAACTTCAGGATATCTGGATGTGGTGGAATTTATGCTCTAAAGATTTGAAATTATAGTTCTCAGTATTTTTGTATATACAAAATTCAAATATCAGTGAAGATATTTTATTACTATTAACAAGTATGACAATTCCAAATGATAATTTTTATGTGTAATATTCTTTCAGATAAAACTAAATTTAACATGATATTAGTAGTGGTGATGATATTAACATGATGTTAGTTGAGGTTTGAGCCCCAGATTCGTCCCACAAGATTGGTAATAAATTTTTTATTCGTCACTGCCAGGGCTGAAAGGAAGGTTCGTTTGTGTGTGAAACTGTTTGATTTTTTTCGTGGGTGAAT
>Ga0123342_1003862_pt1 | contig 23566 bp, 15 predicted proteins | sample Turbeawhitnodule_FD_89960 | JGI IMG/M metagenome (GOLD analysis project Ga0123342, IMG submission 89960) | Root nodule microbial communities of legume samples collected from Mexico - Turtle bean Mexico white nodule | ecosystem: Host-associated > Plants > Roots > Nodule | place: Mexico: Nepantla... | reverse complement strand
GTTTGCAGTGCTTATAGCATTCCAATACGAGCACGGTGCTAGCTGGAATAGGATGTCTAGCTTATGCAGCAAACATTATCTATCTATTGCTTCTGGGGTGTTTGTTCATCTCTTTATTCTTGGTGATTCTTAATGTGATTTGGTTTATGTAAAAGGGTGGGATACCCCTTTTGTATCCCTCTTAATTTAATTTCATTCTTTGCTGATAAAAAAATAAATAAAAATAGGATCAGTACTGTCGTCATAGTGACAGAGGTGTGTAAAGTGTAACTGCCTGTATTAACAGCCTTTAGTTAGTTGTGTAATTGACTTAACATAACCTAATCTCAGTTGTCTAACTGATTTAACTCCTTTTCTAACAACTAACTGCCCAAGAGACGGTTGAATAACTGCTCTTCTAATACAAAATTTACACATTAGAAGCCTGATATACTACTCTTCATTTTACAGTAACAACTATTTAAGTGTTGAGTCCGGGGTGATTGTTTATCAAGTTTCAAACTCCCTGAGCTATAATGGAAGTGGTCATGTTGCAATTTTATTATTGTTTTATATTTTTTGTTTTTAATAAAAGAGTTTCAAAGGATAATAAATTCTGTTTGATCCTTGCCTACTGTTTAACATTATTGTCCAAGTGATTCTTATGTTTTTCTCAACTGTCATCCTTTTTTCTGGTTATACCTAGTTTTAAAAGTCTACTGCTAGCATATTATAGCTTTTGACATTGAATGAAGAATTGAGTAGCTTTACTATTAGTACAGTGTCAAGGCTCTCAACTTTGACCAACAAGTAAATTGGAAGGTTTTACTGCCCTTCTTTTTAACTTAGTAAGTAAGCATAAATGTGATGCCAAAAGCTGAAAAGTTATTTGATTGAAATCATGAATAGTGTGTGACATGTGCTTCTGTCTTTAATTACTCATTCTCTGAAATCCACAATGATAGATCTCTCAACGGCTCAAGAGAAACTTTGTCTGTAGTTTATGTATATAGATAAAGTGCATTGGAGCGTTTGTTTATGCCACATATCTGCTTCTCATTGAAAGACTTATTTTTTGTTTGTAATCAAATTCAGGTTCCTGCTAAGCCAAACTACAGTCTGGTTCTGTATTATGCAGCTGACAGACCTATAAATAAAAATTCTTTGTTAGCTAAGTTTGTTGGTGGAAGTGATGCGTTTCGGGACTCGAGATTCAAGCTTATTCCTAGTATAGTTGAGGTGTGTGATCCTCGATGAATTTTTATACATTCTATGTTTGATGAGTGATAGCATTTGTGAGATAATACTTTTCAATTGATACAGGGATATTGGATGGTCAAGAGAGCTGTAGGAACCAAAGCTTGCCTCTTGGGAAAAGCCGTAACCTGTAAATACTTTAGACAAGATAATTTTTTGGAGGTAATGCTACCTTAGAAATTTTTCCCATTTGACTTGAGCTTTTATCTTTTGATGGCCTTAGAATCTCAAGTTAAGAAGTCAAGCCTGTTTATGCTGATTCTCGAATGTAATAGAGAAACATTTTTAAGTAAATTCTCTGGCTTGTTTCTATGTAATACTATATCACTGGTATTTTTACCTGTTCTATTGACTCTTCTATTAATTATAGTTTCAGAATATTGCATTTTGCTATGGTAATTATTTGTTTCGTGTTTGTTGATGAACTTCTTGTGCACTTTTATACTTACATTACATTGCATATGAGGATTATTCAATCAGCATACACCTGCCATTCCTTACCCATATCCCAGTTTCCACCTTAGAAAACCACTCCCGTTAAATTAAGAAGACACACACGCACAGATTCACATTAATGGCTACTTTCTTTCCACTCACTTCGCAACATTTTTTCATCTTTAATCCTTGCTAACAAAAATATAGTATGGTGATGAAAACTAAACCATATTAAATTCAAGTAGAATAAGCTCATGTATCATGGCAAATATTGTTATTGTACTTGTCTTTTTTATCTTTACAACTCTTGCTGATGAGTTGGAACATACTACTAGGTGAAATTATCACTCTAACAATTCATAGCTCTCGGTTTCTATGACCAAATTTTCGGTACGGCTTCTGGGGGAGGATGAGTTTTGGTTGTTGTAGATCAGATATTTTTTGTATTTTGTCTGCTCCTTGAATGCAATCATTCAAATGCAAAACGAGAATAGCATGTTAATATAAATATAGATAATCTCATTAGTTTTAGGTTTCCCGTACCACAACTGTTGGCTCTGGCTTAACCTTTATTCTGAAATTTTAATTTTAATTTTTCTAGTTGTTGAAGATTCTCATTTATTACTGTTGAAAGCGCATGCAATAATATTCTAGTTGATTGTAGAATTGAACTTCAGTCTTCGGTAACTTTGCTGCCATTTTCATGTTGTCTGGTAAATCACACTGTTTTGCTATTTTTCCGTAATATACAGATTGATGTGGACATTGGATCATCTTCTGTAGCCAGAAGTGTCATAGGCCTGGTCCTGGGATACGTTACAAATCTTGTTGTCGACCTTGCAATTTTGATAGAGGTTTGTGCCTTTCTGTTAATAAAATTTATGGACAAACAATCTTCTTATGGTGTCATCTTTTTTTATTCCTTTTTGGCTAAAGTGATGAAGTTTCAATTTATATGACTGCTATTTCTGCAATTTTCGGGTGTAATTGTTTGCAGAGGGATAGTCTTAATTTAAAGGGTGTCTATCTTTCTTCTAGTTTTTGGGATAAGATTTGGTTAAAGGAAAAATCAGTTGGTTGTTATGCAGAGGATTTTCTCCCTTTCTAAAGTATATTCCTCTTCTGTCATTACTCTCAGACATACTACTTATGATTTGTGCTATAGCTGGCGTATACAAATAACATATACCATTAATATCATATAAGGACGACTGAGAGAAAAAGGTTTGCAAAACTGGATTTTTCTAATAAGGAAGGTGGTGAGCTGATTATGTTAATATCACTTTCAAACGAAGTAAGCAATTGAGGGAAATCTTCTTTAATTTCTACAAGTTTCTGTATATTAGGAATGACGAAGGAGTCAACTCCTCCATGATTCTTTTACATCAACTGTTTGTGCATTCACTTCTGAAACTTAGAATGTTCATCAACTTGTGCATCTCAATTTTCGAGTAGTTCAGGTATTAACTGATGCCATACTTGCAGGCAAAAGAAGAGTCGGAGCTGCCGGAGTATATTCTTGGAACAGTCCGATTAAACCGTTTGAAACCTGAATCTGCTGTACCATTGGAACTGTCCGATTAAACCGTTGTTCCAGGAATATTATATCAGTTGATTCATTGTTGTCACTCTAATTTACACAGGGGATTCAAATAAAAAATGAGTGAATTTTGTGAGATACTTCAGTTTCTGTTTCTTTTCATTTCTCCCAGGCCTCTCATCTAATTTTGTTTCCCCTGATAAGTTCACTCAGTTTATTTGTAGATCATAAAATAGGCCATTTTTATAGATGGAAAGAAAAACAGTAGATGGAAGAAATACAATATTTCTGCTGCTAACTCGCCTTTCTCTTCACTGTATTTTTTACTTTATCCAACATATTTTTCTCTTCGAACCACTTGATTAGCAAGATTTCCTACAAGGTTTTTACACCAAAAATAAAAGTTCAACTCTTTTAAAAATGAAGGGAATATGGTCCGATGAAAAAGAAAGAAAACTATAGAGGATGATGTATTAACTTGGGATAATTTGTCTTCACTGAAAGGATAGGAATAAATAACTCAACATCAAAGGAATTAAAATTTGTGAAATTAGGATGATGTAGTTAACTAATTACATGTCAGTCTTAGGATGATGTAGTTAAAAATTTCAAAATTATTTTTTTCCGAATTTGAAAATCCAAAATAATCAATATAATTCAAAACTAAACAAAATACATTCAAACTCCATTTTTTGAATGTATTTTGTAGAATCTGCTTATAGGAAGAAAAATAAAATGGAACTCCATTTTTCATGTTATATTGTAGAATCTGGTTTCATTCAAACTCTTACGCATCATGAACATAATATTCGAGACTAGAAGTAATTGAGAAGAATACTTAAAATCCAAATTAATTAGTGAAACTTGAAGATTTTTCGATAACTAAATATGGTCTCAAGAATTTTTCAAGAACCTATGCATCATCCTTCTTCCATCTTTTGTTTAAAACTTGTGTTTTAAAAAAAAATGTTTATTTTTCTTAAAAAGGTAAAAAGAGTAAAAATACAATTGATCATGTTACTTTTACACTATCATATCTTAATAAACTTGATTAATTATATTTTTATTTGCTTCAATGCAGTCAATAATAAATAATAGAGTTATAAAAACGATAAAAATAATAAGTTTAAAAAGAAATATTAAAATATTAGTTTACTGTAAATTGATTTATTTATTAGTATTATTAAGCTTAATTATATTTGTAGCCCTTAAAATTTAATATACTTATGATTTTGGGTACCTAAAATTTTAAAAACTGTTTTCTAGTTTCTTAAAATGAAAAAAAAAAATAGTTTAGTCCTTAAAAGCTGTATTTAGTCCATTCTGTAAGATTAAAATCATATTTTACTAAATTTAAGGTAAAAAAAAAATGAGATTTTCTTTTATTTGAGTGACTAACAATATAGTCTTAAATTTTACTGACTTAATAATAAAAAATACTATTATTACATTTAAGTTTTGTACTATCTCAATACAAATTCAATGCATTTATTTAATTATATTTGTTATGTGCAATTAAAAAATATAATACAAAGAATAATATAAAATAGTTATAAAAGGAAAATATAGTACAATTAAATAAGTTAATTAACCTTCAATTATTTATTACATTAAAAATACTTTAATATTGTTATGGAAATAATGATCACAAATTAGATTATAAATTTGATTGCATGATAAATCTGTTCTCTTTGTATTATTAACATATTAGGCCACTTAAAAACGAAGTACAACTACAATAAGAAATAAATAAGTCAGATTCAAGATATTACCTTAAGTTGGTCTTAAATGAAATACGACTTTTTTTTAAAGTCAATTTTTTTAATTAATTTTTTAGATAACATCAATTTTTAGATTTAATTTTCTAGCACTATTTATTCTTAAAAAAGAATTTTCAAAATTTAGTTTTTGGAGAATCGAATTCTGGAGATATATTTTTTTCTGATAATAAAGAAAAGCGAAAAAAAGTCACTTAATGACTCATCGGAATCTAGTCTCTGAAGAATATAATTCTAACTAGTTTTTTTATTTTTTTATATAGCATCATTTATATTCATGATGAAAATTCAATTTTTAAAAATCAAATTCTCACCTTTATTTTTTATTCCTGGAAATTAAATCTCAAATAATACTATTAAGGAGATTAATTCTAAATAGGGTTTTACAAGAAAAAAAATCACTTTATGCTTTTTACTATACATAAACAAAAAACAGTTATACGTGTGTGTATATATATATATATGAATGAAGGTAGTGTGTCTGTATTTTTATTATTATATTAAAATGATATAGTTTTGGAAAAAAAATTAAAAAAATGTATGTTGTAATTATTTTTAAGTGAATAAATTATATAATAAAGTATGAGTAGAGAGATCATATAGTTATATATTTTATTAAATAAAAAAATATTTGTTAAAGGATAAAATTGTTTAATTAAAAAACAATATAAAAATAATTAAAAAAATGTGCATTCTTTTATATAATTGTCTAGATTTAAAAAAAATAGTTAAATATATAACACTTAAAAAAAATACATTCGAGAAAAGTCTTTATAACAATTAAAATAAATAATACATTGGAAAGAAGTCTTTTATAACAATTCAAAATAAACCTAACACCAAAGTTTATTTCCAGCCTTTTCAAACATAACTGTTGTATTTAACTACGTTCATATATAAGTCCATTCATAACTTAAGAAACATCATCATAATACCACAATTCAATGGTAATTTATTATTCATAAAATATCAATTAGAGTTCATCATACGCATCATCTAATTAATACACATTTATTTTCGGTTTAAAGTTTAGTACTTAGAATTTAAGAAGATTAATTATTATCATTGATATTTATATTAATAATGTAGATATATAATCAATTAATTATTAATGTGGAGCAGGTTGATATTTATTGTTTTCTTGAACCACAATCTAAAAAAAAATATGGAAATAAAAAAAATAGAATGTCTGTAATTATGAAGTCATGAATCATGGGAGAGAATTTATATGGCCTCTTTTATTAATGGGTAAATAAAAATTGTTACAGTTAAATGTTACATAATTCAAAGAACACGGCTAATCAATTAGCTATTTTAGGTCTCATTGACAATTGATGTTTATTTGACCTATAAACAATACTCTAGTGTGATTTTGTCCATTGCATAGAAAACGTGCAAATATGAAGGTTGAAGTACAAGAGTATGTTTTAATTGAGAAATAATATGTTATTGTACTTTATATAATGTATTGTAAATTACTTTTTAGTGTCATTAATGCATGCAATATTTTAGACTAAAGTCCACTTCATCATCACATAATCTCCATTAAGTTTATCCTAAGGTATTTAGTTTTTCATTAAAACTATTAAATTTTTGTTTTTTTTTAGTTGTTCAATAAATTAACTTTGTTCATTTTCATATATTATAATGTAATAAGCAACAAGAAGTTTTGAATGTGGCTATTATGTCATGCATTGGATGTGACCATACATTGTTGATGTTTGGGAGTTGGTAATAAGACACTTTACATATTTTGAAAAAGGTTATTAGAAGTTTCATATGTTATTATGAAGACTAATATCTATTTCGTATTTTAATTTTTCACATAGAGTAAGTCGATTGACACATACACAATTGAATAAACTCGTCATGAATGGACTAAACATTTTATACACATTAGAGATAAAAACTTGTTATAGTTTAGAATTGGATTAGGCATTCTCTTTTCATTAGTTTGATTACGTCTTATATTTTACTTTGTTTTTCTAAGTTTTGATTTGAACGATTTATTATTCTTATGTTTGGATAAATACAAAAATTTATTTATTGGCATTTTGATATTTTGTTTAACATTATAGGTTGGGAAATAAATATAATTTAAAAAACATAACATATTACAGTGATTCATGCATTAACCATGTAAAAATTGACATATTACCGCGATTAATCTATAGAATCGGTGTAATAGGTACATATTACAACGGTTGTCCTATATAATCGATGTAATATTCCAATTCTGATACATATTTCAACAATTGTTTTATAAAATCGGTGTAATATCCCTAATATTACATAATAAATTTGTTATTTTATATCGGTTACTTTTTAAATTCGATGTAATATTTGTATATATTACATAGGTTAAAAAATCAATGTAAAATATGATCTATTTTCTACATCGTTGATATTTACATCGATAACAAAATCGATGTACTAAGTCTAAAGTAACCAATGTAAAATGTAATTTTTGCACTAGTGTGAATCATAAATGGGTCAACACATCAAGAGTATCCTTTAGATAATATCTATTGACACATTTTCGAAAGACATGTATTAAGCAAGTCATATCATATACTAACATCTTTACCATTTTATTATACTTTGGCTCCATATTTAAGGCATCAAATATTCAAAACTTATAATGTGTCAAGTATATAATAAACCTCATTAAGCTTCTCACAACCTTAATTTGTCAGACATGTTTCTCACAACTTATAGTGTGTTAGACATGTCTTAGTCTATGTGACGTATATCATCGATGAAGTCAATATTTTTTTATAGATTCTAATATTGAATACATCATATCAAATTATGTCACAAATCATCCCAAATTTATAACTTCAATTCATATATCATACATAACTTACAATTCAATAATTTTGACACGTAACCAACTAAATTCAATTATCTTTTAATAGTATTTTTTACATTATTATTTTATAATAATTGCTAGACAATGTTGTTAATTATTTTGAAGAATACAGTAAAAAATTATAGTGCGCATGTGTGCACGAATATTTGGCATCTCCATAATACACTAATGGTGTGTTTGGATTGAAGAGGAAATTCTTAAGGATTTGAGGGAGTGGATAGGTGAAGATTTAAGAGGATTTAGGAGAGTGTGTGAGGTTGTTTGGATTAAGGATGTTAGAGTAGATTGGTGAGGATGATTTATTGAAGTTTGTGAGTGATTTGATAATTGAGTGTGAATTTATAAATTATTTTAAAGGTGTAAAATATAAATTTACAATACCCTTGTTATTAAAAAATTTGAATAATGAATTATGACATTTTTTTTAAAAAAAAGTATTTATATAAATTCATTATTTATAATTATATGTTATTATTAATAGTGTAATTAAATATATTTGTTACATAAATTTATGTAATATTTAATATATTAATTTTTTATATTGTATATATATAATTATATTAATAATAGTAATAAAAATAATTTATATATAATAATATTAATAATAATAATAATAATTATTATTATTATTATTATTATAAAAAGTCAATATAATTTAAAATTATTTTAATATATAATGGAAAATAATGGAAAATGGGAATGAATTGAAGTTGGTGGTGTGAGAGAATTGAAAGACTTTTAATGTGAACAACACAAAAATACCAAATTCATTCTTTCTTCTCCAAAATAAGGAAGAATCGATTATAGTTCAAACATTCAAACAAAATATAGTGGGAGCTCAAATAGATTCACCAAGAAAAACAATATGAAATAAAATCGATTCAACTAAAAAAAAAGAATGAAAAATTGATTTCCGTTGTGTTTACAAGAAATAGAAAATCGATTTCCGTTGTGTTTACAGGGAATAGAAAATCGATTTTAATCTTATTTTTTATGACAAAGTTGCTCTTTCTGAACTATGAAAACATGAGATGACAATGAGGATATGTATGTAAAATAACATTTGTTCTACACTCCATCATCGCTAATCCTCGCACATGAGAAATCAATATTCATGTCATCCGCTCGTCCATTCTTACTCATACCCTCAACCACTGAAACCAAACATATTACTCACTCGCTCGCCCATCCGGGCTCGAAAACCATCTGCAAAAACAAACACTGCCTAATTAATTAGGGTTTGTTCCAACTGATCCTGATGTGTGTAGTTTCAAATGTATTGGTTGAATTTGGCTATATATATATATATAAACTTATTTTAACGTGAATATTGGTCTTCGATTCTCGAAAATAAGATAAAAAAAGATAAGATAAAAAAAAGAAAAAAATGAAAAATCGATTTTTGTTGTGTTTACCGTGAATGAATTGAAGTTGGTGGTGTGAGAGAATTGAAAGACTTTTAAGGTGAAGAACACAAAAATACCAAATCGATTCTTTCTTCCCCAAAATAAGGAAGAATCGATTCTGGTTCAAACATTCAAACAAAATATAGTGGGAGCTGAAATAGATTCTTCAAGAAAAACAATATGAAATAAAATCGATTCTACTAAAATAAAAAGAATGAAAAATCGATTTTCGTTGTGTTTACAGGGAATAGAAAATCGATTTTAATCTTATTTTTTAATGATAAAGTTGCTTTTTCAGAACTACGAAAACATGAGATGACAGCGAGGATATGTATGTAAAATAACATTTGTTCTACTCTCCATCATCGCTAATCCTCGCACATGAGAGAAGAAACCAATATTCATCTCATCCGCTCGTCCATTCTTACTCATACCCTCAACTCACTGAAACCAAACATATTACTTACTCGCTCCCCCATCCGGGCTCGAAAACTATCTGCAGAAACAAACACTGCCTAATTAATTAGGGTTTGTTCCAACTGATCCTGATGTGTGTAGTTTCAAATATATTGGTTGAATTTGGGTATATATATAAACTTATTTTAACTTGAATATTGGTTTTCGATTTTCAAAAATAAGATAAAAAAAAGAAAAGAATGAAAAATCGATTTTCGTTGTGTTTACCGTGAATGAATTAAAGTTGGTGGTGTGAGAGGATCAAAAGACTTTTAACGTGAAGAATACAAAAATACCAAATCGATTCTTTGTTCTCCAAAATAAGGAAGAATCAATTCTGGTTCAAACATCCAAACAAAATATAGTGGGAATTGAAATAGATTCTTCAAGAAAAACAATATAAAATAAAATCGATTCTACTAGAAAAAAAATGAAAAATCGATTTTCATTGTGTTTACAGGATATAGAAAATTGATTTTAATCTTATTTTTTTATGACAAAGTTGCTCTTTCTGAACTACGAAAACATGAGATGACAGTGAGGATATATGTATGTAAAATAACATTTGTTCTACTCTCCATTATCGCTAACATATTACTCACTCGCTCGTCCATCCAGACTCGAAAACCATTCGCAAAAATAAACACTACCTAATTAATTAGGGTTTCTTCCAACTGATTGATTTGTGTAGTTTTAAATGTATTGGTTGAATTTAGCTATATATATAAACTTATTTTAATATTGTATTTATATTAAGTGTATCTTATTTGGTATGCTTTTGGACTGTTGTTCCCCCATATTAATGTTTTTGTTTATTTTTTTAAAGTTGGCCTAAGTTGTTAGTAATTGATCCTCTCCTATTGTTTATGCATATTCAATAAACATAAAAGCTCAATACTTGGTGTACTTTATTCCAAATATGTCAAATCATCATCACAATTTCATAATTAGCTGGTTCTTTATATTTTCATGGTTCTAGTGAAGCAAATCTAGGAAAAATCATGAATAGTCTTGAACACATGCTTGATGCTAAGTAGGGTTCATTTAGTACAATATGTAATACTTGGACAATATTTTTAACAGAAATTAAATTAAAAATATTTAAATTTATAAAAAAATTCAAATTTAATTAAACCAATTTTCCTTTTTATATTTTTCAATATAAAGACATATAAACCATGACAATAAAATGTAAAGACAACCTAATCTCAATTAATGTTAAAATCATCAAAACTTAAATAAAAAATATAAAAACTTTAAGTCAATAACATCAACACTTTTAATTGATACTCAACTAAAAATATTTAAATTTACAAATTACTATCGCATTATTTGGTTCGGTTTTCATCCAAACAAAAAACATAAAAAAAATCTTGACAAGAACATGGACACTGAAATTTAAACTAACTATTGCTCCAAAAAGATTGCACAATTAAGAACACAACATAACACGTTTTCAGTATTGAAAAGTATTTCCCTTAACGGAACAAATACAAATACCGTATACTTTGTAGACTTGTAGTTGCAAGGCTACTTCCAGAAGGAGATAAGTAATAAATTTTATTAATTTTTTAAAATAAAAGTGCACTCTTAATAGTATAATTAAAAGTAAAAAAATGTTTAAAATTAAAATATTTTGAGAAAAATATCATAATAAATAATTAAAACATGATTATATTTAAAAAAAAAAAAATTTAAAATGATCAGAGCAATTTAAAAAGTTCATAAAATAAATTATAAGACACATCTCAAATATTGTCAATGAAATCTCCATGAAACTAGTTAATTGTGGAAAAACAAAACTTGAGAATTAAAGTCACCATTTCATGTAAAAATGTCCATGGAGTTTTAGGCTGCCATACAAAGTAGTTTGTAAAGACATTTAATTAATCTAATGCTTGAATGTTCTATCTTTATATAATTTATATAATATAAGACATTAACTCATACAATAAACACAGGGTATATGGGTGCATAAACAATCCATATAGATATAAGATGTTAATCTAAACTTCTGATCTTAAGATGTTTTTTTTTTTTTGAAGTTTTACAATATATTTTTTTCAATAATTTTTTTTTAAAGTCTTAGAATTTTTCAGGAAAAAAATCATAATAAAGATTTTATATATTTTTAATACAAGATAAAGTAAATAATATATTTTTGTTTAAACTTTTTCTTAAAATAATGTACTCTCCGATTCTCTCAATTCTCGAGAAGTCAGATAGTTCCTGACAATCTTTTGGGTTTCTATGTCTTTTGTTGAGTATTAAAAAATCCAAACCACATCCCAAAACTAACCATTTGGAGTCCTATAAAATTGTCACATTACCAACTAAATTACTTCATAAACAAAGTATAATCAATGAAGAAAAATTTTGAGAATTTTATAAGATTTTTTTTTGTTTTACTGAAGAAAATTAATTAAGTTTAACTTTAAAATCTCAAAATTTTATAAATTTCTATATCAATCAATAGTTTTTTTTTAAGTAATTCATTACATATTGACCATATGTTTCAAAGTTAAATAATTGTGTGAAAAAAGTCAATTTTGTTTGGAAACAATAAGAAAGAACATAACAGAGTAAAGTTGGAAGTGATGCGAAAAGCTGTTTCGTGGAAACACAACAAATAATAGCGAACATTATATAAGGACTTGTTAGTCAATGTTGGGTCACAGCAGTTTCTCCATCTCTCTTCATTTCTTGAACCCGTGAACCGTCCTACATTAGTCTGGTAATGTCGGACGAAGAGTCCTCCGGAGGCAACCAACCATCCATGGACCCTTCTTTAAGCCTCTCCGATCAGTCACTGTCCCTCAGTCTTTCCCAAGTTAAACTTCATGATGACTCAGTCAAGAAAGATCCCCGGAAAATTGCAAGAAAGTAAGTATTTTTCGACACCCCTTTTTTCTTTGGAATAGTTTTTTCACGGGACATGTTTATATATTTAAAGTGGGGTTTAATTTAATTCTTTAGATTATCTTTCACTTGGGATTGATCGTCTTTGCTTGGTGGTGATGTTTAATGTTGTAGTGAGTTAGTTATTCTTTGCTTCGTTGATTGAGAAATAATGTAAAGAAAAACTCATGTTTCAAGATTCTACTAGAGATGTGACTATTTAATTGCGTCAGCAAGTTTTATTGTTTATGTACAGTGTAAGTTCTTGTTTCTGTGAACTTTTCAACTGAGTATTTTATTTCAGAAAGTAATTGTTCTGTTAAAAGTTAATGCACGATGATCACATACATGTCCGAAATGTGGTGTTGACGGTGCTGATTTTATTCCTCACTTAGTCCTCTGAAACTCCAAGTGTCTTATGAATATTTTGTCTATTGGAAGGTACCAGTTGGAGTTGTGTAAAAAAGCTATGGAGGAAAATATAATTGTATATTTGGGGACAGGGTGTGGGAAGACTCACATCTCTGTGCTTCTAATGCATGAGTTGGGTCATTTGATTCGGAAACCACAAAAGAACATATGTGTCTTTCTTGCCCCTACTGTGGCTTTAGTTCATCAGGTGAGCTGCTATTCATATTCTATTTGATATATCTATCAGATAAATTGAATTGTTCTTGTGTTAATCTTCCATCAAATTTTAGTTTTACTATGTTGGTCAATTCTACATTATGTGTTTTCTAAAGTCTATTTTTTGTTTATCAATAGCAAGCAAAGGTTATAGCGGACACTACTGATTTTAAGGTTGGAATCTTCTGTGGAAGTTCCAAACGCTTGAAAAGTCACCAAGACTGGGAGCAGGAGATTGGACAATATGAGGTGACAATGCTGGTTAAATCAAATTGAAATTAATTAAGTTTCTCTTGAAATGATTTTATTGTGCATCCAGATGGGCTACTATAAGAGCATTTTAAGTAAGAAAGAAAGTTGGTGTGATCAATGGCATTTTATTCAGGCAAAAAACTCAAATTGGCTCCAGCTGTGTCAGAATCTTAAAATCTGTCTGGTTGAATTTTAATCCAGTGGAGTTTGTTGCTTCTAAAATTGCACCTCATGTTCTTTTTTCCCCTTCAGGTTCTTGTTATGACCCCACAAATATTACTTCACAACTTATCTCATTGTTTCATCACGATGGAAGTGATTGCACTTTTGATATTTGACGAATGTCATCATGCTCAAGTCAAAAGCAACCATGCTTATGCAGTAATCATGAAAGTATGCTGCACTTTTTTGCACAACTTCAGACATTCAAAATGAAGTTACCCAATTTTTTTCCATAAAATATCTCCATTTCCATAGCTTTTATTTTGACAATATTTAATTTGGCAATCTGTCAGAGTTTCTACAAAAGTAATTCTGCAAAGGTTCCTCGTATATTTGGCATGACCGCTTCCCCTGTTGTAGGAAAAGGTAATATGACAATTCCTAACTTCAAAAGGTTGAGTGCTAACAAGAGCCAAGATATTTCCCTGCCTCAATTACCTTTCAATATTGTTGAATTACAGGATTTAGGTATGGAAGAAGGAAAAGAGAGAATAAACTCTGAAAATTGATTTGAGACGGTTTATTATGGTGTCATATGATGCAAAATATAGAGAACAGAAATTAAACTAAGCATTAGGGTAATCAAATAAAGAACAAATAACTTATTCAAAATGTGAATAAGATAAGGTTCCTAAACAGATAAGATCCCTTAAAGGTTGGCAAGTATTAGAGATATAAATGTTGTTTTTTAATGAAAATTTTAGTGTCAGTTTAGTTTTTACCTTTAATTTTGTTTATAATTAACTAGGACTTGTTCCATCTGATCATGAGAAATACAAAATGATATGCATGTGTGTGCAGTTTCAAGTGTACTGGTTGGCTGGCTTTCACTTTATACATATATCTGTTTTCAATATTGTATTTAAAAAAGATTAACTGTTTTCTTACTTGCTATACTATTGGGGATGTTGTTCCGCTGTATTAATGCTTTGTTTGTTTTTCTTGAGTGTTACTATGAGGTTGGCCTAAGTTTGGTAATTGATCCTCTTGTATTGTTTATGCATATTTCAATAAGCATAAATGCTGAATACTTAGTGTAGTTTATTCCAAATATGTCAAATCCTGGTCACAAATCCATAATTCGCTGTTTCTTTCTATTTTCAGGGGCTTCTAGTGAAGCAAATCTAGCAAAAAGCATCAATAGTCTTGAACACATGCTTGATGCTAAGGTAGGGTTTATTTAGTACAATATATCAAAATACTTAGATCTGTTAGCATTTTTTGTCTGTTAAAAAGATATTCAAACTTTTGCTGTCCGTTCCTGTACAAGAGAGAAAATGTTCCTTCCATTAAGTTTGATTATGAAACCATTGATATAATGGCTGAAGGTGTGTACTGGTCAAGTGTTTGCATGGGCTAAAGTTTGTGGAAATGTAGTATTTGATACCCATAGGAAGATATTTGTGTCTGAACACTTCTGAATTCTTTATATTTACCTTGTATGCAAGGTGCATGGTTCTTGTGGATTACCTAGTTGTGCTGCTGGTTAGATACCGGACATGGTTACTAATCTCTTATGGTTTTGAATCTCATTTGTAGGTTTACTCTGTTGAAGTCAAGGAATTGAAATCTTTTGTTACCACTCCTGTGATTAATATATATCGTTATGTTTCAACTGCAAGTGGGGAAACTAGCTTGTACTTGAAAATTGAGGAGATTAAACGCCAGGTGCACTTTTGCTAGTTTTGAGATGATTAGATAAATAAGGTTTATTGATCACTGCATAATTTTATTTGAATAGTGCATAGCAACCATTGGAAGGAGTGCAGAAGATCACCAGAAACGAATGAATACAAAGAAACTTTTGAACCGAATACATGATAATGTAATTTTCTGTCTACGAAATCTTGGCATTTGGGGAGCACTACAAGTAAGACTCTTGATTATAAGTTCTAGTTCTGTTGTCATTTGACTAAAAGAAGATTATTTAGTTATTTTTTTTAGCATAATCTATAAATAATAATAATAATAGTAATAATAATACATAATAGTTTGCTGTAATTTGTTCCATTTTGTTGGTTCCCCTCAACAATTGATTTTGCTAGTGATGTTGATGCGATATCTAAAGATAAAGGGATGTTATTTGGAATTCATTTAGACAAGTCTTCTGATTACTTGTTTTCCTTGGCTTTAGTCTAGTTCTAATGTTTTCTTTTGCATTTTGATATAGATCTCTGGATATGTGTTTTTTCTTTTGTCCATTCCTGTCGTTTTCCATCATATTTATTGTTTCCTTCTTTAATATGTGTTAACCTTCCAAGGCTAGTAATATTCTTCTGAGTGGTGATCGTTCTGAGAGGCATGAATTAGTGGAGGTAGAAGGAAATTCAAGTGATGACTCTGTGTGTGACAATTATCTTGCTCAGGCTGCTGAACTATTTACTTCAGAGTGCATTATAGGTATTTTGACATCAACTGGTGTTTTTAATCACGCCACAGCTGTTACTAGGTTTTCTCTTTTCTGGCTGTTATAGCCTTCCATTTTGTTTGATATTAGGCTAACATTTATCTAGCAATGAATTTGTTTTTTCATTGTTAATTTCTACAGTATGTTTAAAACAGATTTCTTGTTAGACAGATGCTTCATTTTATTGCAACTAAACATGTTTTTTTGTAGGTGACAATGTATCTGATGATTTATCTTCTTCGGAAATATTGAAAGAGCCATTTTTCTCAGCTAAGCTTTTACGACTCTTTGGGATACTGTTCAACTTTAGGTTGACATCTATGCTATTTACTGCATGTTTTCATATGGCACATGTCTTATTGTTTTTGGGTTATGAAGCTAATACATTTGGGAAATTCTGATGACATGTTCCAACTTCAGGTTGCAAAAGAACATGAAATGTATTATTTTTGTGAATAGAATTGTGACTGCAAGATCCCTGTCATACATACTTCAGAAGCTCCAGCTTCTAAAACAATGGAGGAGTGATTATCTAGTAGGAGTACATTCTGGGCTGAAGAGTATGTCACGAAAGACCATGAATATCATTGTTGATAAGTTTCGCTCTGGAGAGGTACTACTGTTGGATTTCTCATTATTGTGAGAATTGAAAAGCCTTTACTATCCTATATGCTAGTTTTTGTTTTAGTAACTGAATTATGTTGTACTTCTCTGTATTATGCGTACAAGTTGCTAAATGTCATAGGATATTCTTTGATATTACCTGATTGTTCAATATAGTGCGAAGAGTGTTCATTTATAGTCTTTACTCACTTTAGCACCTTCTCCTGGGAATGATTCCTCTTTAAGTTCGCAGCTGACCCTGGATGCTGCTGATAGAGGTCTTGACTAAACATAGTGCCTAGCTTGTTTTCTCTAGGAAGACAAACATCTCGAATAAAGTTGATTGGATTCTAATTGTTAAATTCTATGGAAGAAAGAAACATTGAGTTGAAATAATGTCTTTTTGAGACAACACTAGTGCTTTATTTATATTGAAAAAAAGAATCAATACAATAAATAGAAGAGATTTGATATCCTCCAATAACAAAGATATGATATGGAAATAAACAAAAAAGTTCCTAATAGTATATGTATGTTGTGGAATATTTCTAACATACTCACTACAAAATTGTTTACCAACACAAACACAATTTCGATATCAAAGAAACAAGCTGCAAACGATCTGTAGAAGTGTTAACAAACTTCAATCTATGTCCACGACATAATTCACTATCACAAAGATTACAACTTGAAGTTTCTCTCCTACAATGAACTCTCACTGAACTCACTCTCTTAGTTAAACAACAACCTATAGGTTCCTAGTACAAACACGGCTTCACTAGACGCTTATTAGTACAAGACCATATTAGGAAGTGGACTTTAAGCCCAACTCAACCCCATAAAACCGGCTCATGAGGTTGAGGTTTGCACCCACTTATATATAATGAAAGGTGCTCATCTCTAGTCGATGTGGGATCTCCAACAAAAACAATAGGAGTGCATTGAGAGAGCAAGCTCTGATTACAACAGAAGTTTCAGGAAAAAATGTGAAAACCGAAAAGAAATAATAAATTAAAAAATCAATGCTTCTGTGCCCACTACCAAAGTACACTTTCACCCTATCTCCCCTGCATATCCTATAATCAACTCCAATCAATGCAAAATAGAATTTATTATTCTTAGAAATTCAATAATGTAATGCATGTGGCAAAGTTTTATAATCATTTTCTGTATAAACTAAGTAAAGGGTTATTTATTATATTGATGTGGCATTAAAGGTATTGAGGGAATGAAAAATGTTTCTTATATTGTAAAATAAAGTTTTGAAAAATATTATGCCTAACTTTTCTGCACATACTTTTAAGCATCATTGGTGTTAAAGGTGGTGACCAGTATGCAATTGAGGAAAAAGATAATTGTGATCATGGCTTAAATATTTATATTTTTCCTAGCTGGTTAGAGAGTTGAGTTCTAGTAATGCATGTGCCAATATGTCTCATGCTGTTAACAGTTGAATTTGTTGGTTGCAACCAAAGTGGGTGAAGAAGGACTTGACATTCAGACATGTTGCCTTGTGATACGATTTGATCTTCCAGAAACTGTTGCCAGCTTTATACAGTCAAGAGGCCGTGCGCGAATGCCTCAGTCTGAATATGCTTTTTTGGTGGACAGGTACTCTTGCTCATAGATTTCAGAAGTAATATAAACAAACCCATCCATTTGGTTAATTTTGAAATCTTCCTCTTGTTGCAGTGGTAATAAGAAGGAGCTTGATTTAATTGATGGTTTTGAGAAAGATGAATACCGAATGAATATGGAAATTACTTTCCGAACATCTGATGAGACATACATCATCCCTGAGGAAAGAATTTTCAGAGTTGATTCGTCTGGTGCTTCTGTTAGTTCTGGATATAGTATTTCATTGCTTCACCAGTATTGTTCAAAGCTTCCACATGATGAGTATGAGCTTATTTAAACTGGACCTTTGTTTCAATTTTTGATCCAAATTATATACTCAACTAAGGAGTCTCATGTAAATAAAATACAGACCTTGTGTTTTAAAATATAATGATCTATCTTTGCAGGTATTTTGAGCCCAAGCCAAATTTTTATTTCTTAGATGATTCAGAGGGAATTGTTTGCCATATAAGATTGCCTTCCAATGCACCAATACACCAAATTTTGGGTGCACCACAGTTGTCTATGGAGGCTTCCAAAAGAGATGCTTGCCTGAAAGCAATAGAAGAACTGTATAAAATAGGTGCTTTGAGTGATTATCTCTTGCCAAAACAAGGTGATGCAGAACCGGAAGGACAGGTTTCTACTGATGAAGATGAATGTGAAGGTCAAATTTCAGCTGCATTCCTACAGGCCATTACTTTCATTGCCTTTCACTGAGTTGACAAAAAATTACTGTTTAAGTTGTATTTTGTCATAAACTGTCGAGCATATTTAGGTGTCAATGAGCATATTAAGTAGAATGACTTATCCAGCATGTTGCCACACAATCATTTTCAGGCTTTTGAAATTCTACATAATCCCATTTTGGTAATTATTATTGTAACATACATGTCTATGGATTTAGTGTTAATCCTACTGTCAGTGTATAAACTTCTATCATTGTCAAATCACGTGTTGTCAGGTCATTAGAACATTTCCTCGTAGGTAGTTATTCTCACAAACTCTTTTGGTGATGTGGTAAGACGTGATTGGAAGATAGTGTAAAGTTTTTCATACCAAAATGGATCAAATCAAATTCTTCTTGCATCTTTACCTGTTTATAGTCTCTAATGGGAAGGTTTTTATTTGTTTTCAGATTTAATACTATTATCATGTTGATTTTTATCAACTTATGCCTGTAATAAATGTAACTTCATCACTATGTTGTGTTGTACTATATTTATTTTCCTTTTTTGGCAGATGCCATCTCAAGAGGAGAATTACATGAGATGCTAGTTCCATCTGCCTTTGGACAGTCATGGATAAATGAGGATAAAGTTGTCCTTCTCAACTCGTACTACATAAAATTTTGTCCATGTCCAGAGGATAGGGTCTACAAAGAGTTTGGTCTTTTCATCATGGCCCGTCTTCCAATGGAGGCTGAGAAATTGGAACTTGATCTGCATCTTGCTCATGGACGATCTGTAATGACAAAATTTGTCCGATTTGGAGTTGTAGAATTTGACAAAGATGAGGTACATGCCATTTTTTTTTTTCAAAATAAAAACAGAAATTTTAAGTTAATGCTTGGAGTTTTCCATCCCGCAGATTAAGATGGCAGAGAATTTTCAAGAAATGTTCCTCAAAATTAGTCTGGATAGATTTGAATTTGTTTCTGAGATTGTAAACTTGGGTACGGCTGCTGAATCTCACACAAGCTCATCGACCTTCTACCTTTTGCTTCCAGTCATATTTCAAGAATATAATGCCATGAAAGTAGATTGGAAGACAGTGAAGAGATGTCTTTGGTCACCAATTTTCAGGCATCCAGAGTATACTATGGATAAAAAAAAATTCCCTTTGGATATTCACTTGCAACTTGCCAATGGTTACGAAAGTGTAAGAGATGTCGAGAATAGTTTAGTGTATGCCCAACATAAAAAGACCTTTTATTTTGTCACAAATATTGATTATGAAAAGACTGGATTTAGTCCTCATAAAGAATCAGGCGCTTCAAGCTATGAGGATTACTTAATTGAAGGGTATGTGCTTATTATTATGGGTTTATCCTTATTCCATTTTGGTTTTGCATATGTGATTCTTCTATATTGTTGAAAACATTCATATTTATGGGGCATCTTTCAGATTGCTGATTAACTGATTTAATTAGATATCTGAGAATGTGTATGCATACAAGTTGGAATATCATAAAAATGTGCATGCTTGGATGTCAGGTTTTCGATTCACCTCAAATACCCGGAACAACCGCTTCTGCATGTAAAACCACTCCCCAATTTGCATAACCTGCTACACAACCGAAAGCGTGAGGATGCAGGTACTTATTGAATATGTTATTTTGATTGAAGCTGTCTTGATTAAAAGGAGAAATAGAGCCGACATTCCTTACAACAATAAAATATTTTTAAAGCCATGGAACTGTTTCAAACAGCCAAAAGCCATGTAAAGTAAAATTGTAAAAAATGGTGTAACCATGGTTCTCAAACTTGTTTTTGGAGCAAACTTGATAAACTCGCTGTAAACTCGATGAAATTGGTTCGAGTCTGGAAGTGAGTTTTTGAGTCTAGAGGGTTTTTTATTTAAACCCAAAGTGACCCCATTTCTGAATCCGAAATCAAACAAACTCACCTGTTTTGGTCACATTAGGGTTTGCGTTTGTGTTGGTTGTGGTCGTTGGTTGCTGGTAGTCGCTGCGCTGTCGTTGTTTTTCACATTGGTTTTCGCATTCGTGTTGGCATTCTCTTCGTTTGTGGTCGCGTTCTTTTTGTTTGTGGTTGCGTTCTCTTTGCTCGCTGTCTTTGATCTAATTGTACATTTGTACATTTGGCACAACCTAATCCACACTCTAAATATTATACATTTGTTGGAGGAAACTTGGTAATCTAGAGAAGTAAAAAACAAAATATTGTAGCTAGATCTAGTGCTGAAACTGATTTCTTAGCTATGGCACTATGTATTTGTGAATTGCTTAGGTTGTCTTAGAAGATTTGAAGATTAATTTGATGGACCTATGAAAAATATTTATTCTCGCTTGAGGGAAATTTTTGGAACAGGAGCATTTAATGTTCTATATTTTTGGAACCGTAGCTTAGTGTTAACTGGGTTCAATGCATCTTGGTAACTATTCAGATTTTAAATAGATAAATCACTTGAGCATATTCAGAAAATACTGACTTTGTTTCTCTCTTCTCAAACCCTTATTCTCTTCTCACAATATACAGATATTCTCATTTCTAACAATTTGCTGTGTGAGGGTTTCTTTATGATTTTGTGTTGGCAATTTAAAAAGTGTACATTGACTACGTCCAGATTTGTATATTTGATTTTGGATTTGTATTTTATTCTGATAATTCATCAGAATCTTATTTAAAGGTTTGTAACTTTTGAATGTCAATGACAGAACCACAGGAGCTGGATGAATATTTAATTTATTTACCTCCTGAGCTATGTGAATTGAAAATAATCAGCTTTTCGAAGGATATTGGCAGTTCCATATCTTTGCTACCCTCAATTATGCATCGTCTTGGAAACTTGCTGGTGGCTATTGAACTAAAGCAAATGCTATCTTCTTCTTTTCCCGAGGCAGCTGAAGTTAGTGCCCTTAGGGTAAGTCCTCATTAAGTTCAATATATTGTTTACATTACTTTCTGAGTGGTGTATCATCTAACCATTTCTGTGCTTATATGGTACAGATGTATATTGTGGTCAGGGAAACTAACAATTGTGAACATATTAATAGGTTTTAGAGGCTCTCACCACTGAGAAGTGTCAGGAGCGCTTTTCCCTTGAAAGACTTGAAGTGCTTGGTGATGCTTTCCTCAAATTTGTTGTTGCACGCCATTTTTTTCTCATGCATGACAGCCTTCATGAAGGAGACCTAACAAAGAGGCGATCCAATGCTGTAAATAATTCCAATTTATTAAAGTTGGCCATTAGGCGCAATTTGCAGGTAAATTATACTAACCATCGAAGTATGGGCATAAACATAATTCATTTACTATGTACAATAAATATGGATTGACTGTATTAATAAATGCAGATTTCTTTGTAAGAAATTCCTAAAATTAAGAGATTGGGATTAGGAGTTTATTTGGTAGATTTGCTTCTGATTTGGATTATTTTTCCTTTAAATATCCATTTATTGAGGGGTGCAAATAGGAAAATAGGCAAGGATGACATGAATATCCACATGTCCTCTCCTCAATGGAGGTGATTTTCCTCCAATGAAGACATGTCACTTGTCACTCTCCCAATGGAGAGGATTTGCACCAATAAGGAGGTAACACTTGTCACACTCTCATTTGAAAGGTTTTGAGAGCCTTTTTCTTTAAATAGGAGTCTCTTACATGTATCTTCAACTTGGAATTAGTAATGAAATGATGCCCATTTTTTGTCATTCTACTTGTTCCTAAGTTCTTCCTAGGTTAGTCTCCTTCAAGACTTAGCCTAGACCCTTTCCTAGTGAGTTGACCTCACCTCTCACTCACAAATTCCTAAGTCCACTTCAATCCATGAAAACTCCTCTTGAGTTTCTTTAATGCTTCCGCTCCTCAAATCTCCTTCATTATCCATCCAAAGAAGAAATTACAAAAGATCACTACCAAAAGAAGAGTGTTTTCCATGACGATTTGTCCTGATGACCCAATAAGGAATACTTAGATCTCTATAAATAATCAATTAAATAAGTAATAAAATGCAATACCGAACACAGTTTGTCCATAGACAAAAGTTTCTTATATGAGCATTCTCTGCCCACAACCTGCAAATAAAAACATACCAGCCTAATTACGCAGCTACTTATAAGATTTACTTCTAATGCATAACTTCCATAAGTAATTTTTCTACATTGTCATCATGCAACATAACTGCTAATCTTTTTCTTTAATCAGCAAAGAATGAAATTAAATTAAGAGGGATACAAAAGGGGTATCCCAACCCTTTTACATAAACCAAACCACATTAAGAATCTCCAAGAATAAAGAGATGAACAGACACCCCAGAAACAATAGATAGATAATGTTTGCTGCAGAAGGTAGACATCCTATTCTAGCTAGCACCGTGCTCGTATTGGAATGCTATAAGCACTGCAAATTCCAGCTACAAAACCATCAAAATACACCAAAATATTGGTTTTCTCCACCACCTCATTGACATTCCTTCTACCCAGCTTGCAGTGGCACGATTGTAGCACTTGTCACAGAATTAATCACTTCAATG
>Ga0123342_1003861_pt1 | contig 23567 bp, 9 predicted proteins | sample Turbeawhitnodule_FD_89960 | JGI IMG/M metagenome (GOLD analysis project Ga0123342, IMG submission 89960) | Root nodule microbial communities of legume samples collected from Mexico - Turtle bean Mexico white nodule | ecosystem: Host-associated > Plants > Roots > Nodule | place: Mexico: Nepantla... | reverse complement strand
CTATGTATCGTTTGTGTTAACATATGGGTTTTGGTCTAGTCCCCCCATATTTTTGTATTTTCTTTCTTTTTTCTTTTTTTTAATAATATTTTTTTTTCATGTGATGGCAGATGATTGTTGTTATTTGAGGTGTCAGCTTAACTGAGATGTCAAGTTGCATAGTGATACCTAACACGAAAACTTTATATAAAAAAAATAAATGTTATAGTTACTAAAAAATAAAACATAATTAAGCATATTTGTATCATCTCAAGTCCCAATATACTATGTTTTAATAAATCACACAAGATTTTTTACTTTATTCATATTCGTATATTTTAATCTTGATTTAAATATGTTTTTAGCCATAATAATAATATAAATTTATAAATATAGTTCAAATACATCAATGATACAAAATATATTTTACACTATTATTTAAATATAAAATATCGTGAAGGTTAAAATTACTGTTTTTATAATACATATTAATTTAAAAATTATTTTAAGATAATTATAGTTTATAAACTGTATAATCTTATCTGAAAATAAAAGTGTATGGAAAATGGATTTTATTTTTATTACATAAGTTTAAATTTTATATATGAGTATACTCTTTTCTATTAATAATTAACCAAAAGTAGTTATTAATGCAATTTTAAAAATAACTATTATAAAAATTAAGAAAATTTAAAAAAGAAATAAGTTTGCAGTATTTACTCTTATTCCACTATTTCAAATTAAAAAGAATATGTATTCTATATCCTAAAAAGAACATAAAAAAAAACATATACACTTTATTACTAATTTATGTTTTCTTGTACAAATCGAAGTATAAAAGTGATTTTCCCATTTCACAAACCCTGCTTCACTCCAAATTCCAATAAGAAATAAATTACCCTAATGTGGTGTGCTGTCTCTTACTTCTAATTTCTTCAACTATTACCTAATTAAAAAGGGGGTTTTCGCTGAAGGTTTAAGCTTTGTTCTTCTCATTCTGTTCAGCTGCCATCATTTATTCTCTCACCAAACCACCTTCCAGATCCAGGTAAGGCCTACTGATCGCAGCACTCTTTGAAAAATCTGATTTTGTTTTCAAAGTTCATATTTTTTTTATGTATATTCCTCTTCTCATGGTTATGAATGATCTGCTGCTGTGATCATGAATAAATGAGGCAAGATTCATTCGTTTGATCTTCCAAAGTTTTTTTTTCTTTGATTTTTCATCTTTTACAGGTCAAATGGCTGCCATGGGTATGTTGGGTTTGTCTCCACTCTCTGGTCAACAACAAGCACTTTCTTTCCCATCATTGGCATCTCCATCGCCTAAGCTTCAGAATCGTCCTCTGTATCTCACCAATTTACCTCATTTTCCTCAAAGGTTGAGGCTTTCCTTCGTCGGAGGGGACGGCGGAGATGGGGTCGGGCGGGGTGGCAGTGGTGGTGGTGGGGGTGGGGGTGATGACGGAGATTCCAAAGATTCTTCTTTTGGGATTTTGGGTCTCTTTCTGAATGGGTGGAGATCAAGGGTTGCTGCTGATCCACAATTTCCTTTCAAGGTTTTGATGGAGGAGCTGGTTGGTGTGAGTGCTTGTGTTTTAGGTGACATGGCTTCAAGGCCTAATTTTGGGTTGAATGAACTTGACTTTGTCTTTTCAACTTTGGTTGTTGGGGCTATCCTCAATTTCACTCTAATGTATCTGTTGGCACCTACCCTGACATCATCAGCATCCACCGTACCTGGCCTCTTTGCCTCATGCCCCAAGAGTCACATGTTTGAGCCTGGTGCTTATACCCTTCTGCATAGGTTGGGAACCTTGGTGTACAAAGGGACCATTTTCGCTGTAGTTGGTTTTGGTGCTGGACTGGTTGGAACCACACTTTCCAATGGGTTGATCAAGATAAGGAAGAAGATGGATCCAACCTTTGAGACCCCTAACAAAGCCCCTCCTACCCTCTTGAATTCTCTCACTTGGGCAGGTCACATGGGGGTGAGCAGCAACCTGAGATACCAGACTCTGAATGGTGTAGAGTTCATGCTGGAGAGAGTGCTTAACCCCTTGGCATTCAAGTCCTCAGTGTTGGTGCTGAGGTGTGTGAACAATGTTCTTGGGGGCATGTCCTTTGTGGTGTTGGCAAGGTTAACCGGGGCACAGAGTGTTGGGGAGCAGAAGGAGGTTGAGGTTGCTTTGATTTCTGAGAAAGAGAAGGTGGAGTCTGAGAGGGAAGAGGGGTTGCAGAATCAGTCGACAACACCATCAAAGTGATGATGACATAACTCTCTTTGGCTTGTTTGAGGGAGTTTTGTCTTTTGCTTTGGCTAGAGGGTTGTTGGAGTTGGAGTTGGAGAAGGTAAGGTTTTTTGTTTTCTGAAATTGCGTGTAGGGGTGTGCTAAGGTATGTGATAAGAGTTCTGACAGCACCAAATAAATGAAAAACAGGGATATTGAGATTTGAGACCAGTTTATGGCATTTGCTGCTTTCATGTTGTTGAAACTGTTACCTGAAACAACAAGAATGACATGCCAAAGTAGTCTTGGCCATGTATTTGGACCCCCTCCCTTTCAAAAACATAAAACTATTTAGACTTTTCTTGTCGTTTTATTCAGCTTCCATCCTTGTAAAAGTACCATAGATCTAGTTTGGGCCATTGGCTAAATAAAACCAAGAGGATTATGATAATCATATTCCTTTGTTTTGATGATTATTTTGTTATTGTTCTAATGGATTAGTGGTGAAGCATCTGCTATTAAAACTTCATCTTTTTTCAGTCACTTCTTTTCACAAAGTTGCCAAAAATATCTTGTTTTGGTTGATCTTTTAATAAATAAATAACATTTTCAGAAAACAATATTTTTTCGGAAATGGGTTTTGAATTTTTTTTCAGAAAAAACACTTTCGGAAAAGGGAGAATCCAACCTTCTTAAATTGAATAAAAAGATAATTGTTAAACCATTTAATGTGATAATGAATTATATATTTAAATAAAAAATACTATGTTACTTTCTTATTTTTAGAAAACTTGTATAATTTCCAGAAAGCTTGTTTTCAAGTATGAAAAAAAATTCTATTACAAAGTTTGGTATTTTTTTTGCTTTAAATTCTCTGCGTGGGAAGGTAAAATGTGATTTGTTGAGAATGTTTAATTTGCCAATCTAAAAGAAAAATAGTTGTCTAGATGGATTAGGGATTTTTGTCGGCAAATTACACGTTTTTGGGAATTAATTTCCTATATAACACTATTTGATTTTAATTTTTTAGATAACAACATTTCTGTTTAGTGAGAATTAGGTTTCAACTGTTTTTTATTTTCGAAATTTTGTTTATCATAATTAATTTTCGGGAGTCAAATTCTGAGAATATATTTTTATTATAAATAGTAAAAAAAATGTTTAACATTGAAATTCGATTTTAGAAAATATAACTTCCCCTTTTTTCATAATTGTTTATTACTTATTTAATTTTTGTTATTATTTATTTTGATATCTTTTTAAAACAAAACACCAATAATTTGTTCTGATACCAACATTATAATTTATTAATTATAATTTAAGCTAATTTTAATTTTATTATAAAACTATGTTTACAAATTTATTTCCCATTTATTTCTGAGAAATAAAAAAAATCTAAAATACCATCCAAAAATCTAGTTACCACATAATTAATTTCAGATAAACGTTCCTACATTAGAATCGAAAATTGAAAGTTGGAATTATATTTTTGAAAAACCGCATCTTGATACCACCAACTTTCTCCGCTCATGTTCATTATAAAAAAAAACTACCAAAATTTGACTCTCCAAAAACTAAATTTTGAATTTTTTTTTTTCACAAAAAAATAAGAAACAAAGCTAAGAATTCGGGGTTTCTGATAAGTGAATTCTTACCATCAACAAAAATTGTGGTATCTAGAAAATTAAACAATAAATAGTGCAATCCAAGAAATCAATTCTAAAAAACTTGTCATTTGGAAAAAAGGTTGATATTAGAAGAATTAATGAAAAATTATATATATTTGTACTTATGTGAAAATATTATTTGTTAAATTTAATAATAAAAAGTTAAAATATAATTACAATAACTAGTTAAATTTATAATAATACGAGTTTTTGTTTATATAATATAATTACGTTAGATTAATGTTTAATTGTAATAATTAAATAGATTTCTTAAGTTGTAAAAGAATTAAAAATCAAATAAAAAAGATAAAAGTATGTGTTTTAAAAGTTTATCATCACCAGAGTTAAAATTGCAAAAGAATTTTAAGAATAATGAGTATAAGTTTTGAACCAATGTCAATGTCAAATCCATCCCAATCATCCAAATAATTTTTTTTTTCCAACCTCAGGAACCAGACAAACCAGAGGATAGAATTTTTCATATGAATTCTCATTAATCTGTTAGAAATTCCAAAGGCTAGTGCTTAGTCAACAAGATAACAATAGAAACTTATTTTTATTAATATTTTAGATTATTTTTTAATAGAAAGCTATTTATGTGAATTTGTTTGTAGAAAAACTTTTGGTGTTCCTTAAAACATTCTCCCCCATAAAAAAAAAAAAGTGTTCATTGATGCGATCACCACGCACCATTAGTAGCAACATATGAACCTATTTCTCACTACACATACACGTATAAATACACATTCATGAAATCAATTTCACAGCAACAAACAAAAGAAACAAAATAAAAAAAAATAAAAGACAACCTTTTGAATAAATTCCAAGAATAAAAAACATGAAAACCCAGATGAAGTTGTTTGTCGTGGTGGTGTGCTTTGCCGTCTGCATTGGAACGACCTGGGCCAAAACCAAAGAAGACAAGGCCAAGGACTCCGCCGCGTCAACTGATGACGCCGCCGCACCCACTGCTGATGCCCCCGGTCCATCGGTGGCCGAAAAGTCCGAGTCTTTTGCTCAGTGGGCTTACCACAAAATCTCAGGGTAATCTTCTCCCCTCATCATGCTTTTATAGTTTCGAGATTCATAATTTGGTTACTGATGAGTTTTTGTGGTGACAGTGGTTTGGGGTTGAAGGCTAACAGTGAAAAACAGCCAAAGAAAGGTCAAAATGCATACTAAGTTGGAGAAAGAGATGCGAAGGTGACTAGGTAATAGCTTATGAAGAACAACTTCTATTATATTGTTAATGGGTTTAGTGTAACGACTCGGTGGTGGCCGGAGATCAACAACGCCACCGTCCCAAATGGGTGTTGTGTTGCTTATTTCCCAAAACGACCACGTTTAGCTGTCGTTATCGAATAGAATTCAATTTTTTTAGTTCTATTCCGTGACGACACCGTTGTAGTCGTTTTAGAAGCAGACAATTATATAGTTAGAATAAAGCATTTATTGATGTGAATACTCAAACTATGTATTATCATTTTATGAGATGAAATATATATGACAGACCTCGTACTTATAAATTTTTTTTTTTTATATTTTGTTGTTGAGTATATAATTAAAATTAAATAATTAAAATCAAATAAAAGTTATGTTGAAATTTCATCTAACACTTTTTTTATATAATTTTAATTTGGGATTATTGAACTTTAACCTAAAATGACTATCCTCTACAAAAAGAGAGCCTAAAATGGGTTTGTTCTATCTAGATTTAAGTATACGTAAGGATTGAAGTGGAGAGTTGAAATTACTTATTTAATCTTCCATGCAGAGAAAAAAAAGAAAAGAATTAAAAAAAAAACTAAGAAAATTCTATATACTAATAACAAAGGGAACAAAACAAAATTCTAAACTTAATATTTCCACAAATGATAATAAATAATAAAACAAAGTCACCACGACACAAGAAAAACATCCCATCTTTATCCAAAGCATTTAATTAGTCATTTCATAGATACTAGAGTGTAAAAATGACCCTGTTCTAATTTATTTTCGCTTGCTAAATGAAACACCATCTATATAATTCTTTGCCCAAGTTAGTCAAATTGTCATGCAAAATGTTCATAACTTATTCCATTTATAAGTCAATTAATAATTATTTTTGTGAAACTATTCAATTAGATAATTTTTAGACATTAAATTAATATTTTTTTGCATAAATATAGAATTAATGTTTTATAAACTCTTCAATTTGATGTTTTTGTATAACATACAACCAAAAGAAAAGAAGACCTTACTCAATTGATCATGTTGTAAACACATAAATATTATAATTATGGTTAGAAATGAGTGAAGAAGTCTAATACTAAAAAGCTTACCAAGTATAGTGAGGACATGTTTCTCCAAAGTACACATTTACAATCATCTTCTTAATTCAGAGCACAATCCCTCTCTATGTCTCCATTACTGTTCTCTCTTCTCTATCTTTATTTATAAAAGTTGCCCTCATATATTCCTCCCCATTCATCGTGTTTACATTTTCAGTAATGTTACCCACCCCTTCATTAACTTAGTATGAAGCTTAAGGAATTAGACAAAGTTCTTGGCTTTTCATGGCACACCATAACAAATAATTGAAATGATTAATAAATAATTTAAGAGGTTTCAACAACTACAGAATGCTTAGGGTTTTAAAGGAAAGAAATATTAAGATTTTATAAAACTATTAGAAGATTTTAAGGATGCAAGGTTTCCACCACTAAACAAATAGGTTTAAATATATATTTTACATAGATTCAGACACAAACGCGACCATAATTTGGATCGAACATAAAAATACTTCAAAAGTTATCACATACCGTTTTCAAAACTTAACTAATACAACTATGTGGTAAATGTTCCTAAGCTACAAAATATTAAAGAACTTAAAGGTCAATGACATTGTAAAGTATAGTTTATATTTTGTACATAACCAGCCGAAATTTAAAATAAATAACCTCTGTTGCAGTTCTCAATAGTTTTACATGGTTCGGGAAATTTAGATCATGTATAAAACTACCTATACAAGTAAATACTAAAACATGACACACGGAGATGTTCTATGTGAAAACAATGGTCACTAGTAAATCTGCCTTCCTTTTCCCTCTTAGGGAATTTCCATTTTCAAATTGTTCTTCTAGTTTCTTTACCAAGGGTCTCCTCAAATTAGAGCAACCCTGTTTTGGGATATGAATTACAGAAATGTATAGGACTGTTAGAAGAACAGTAACAATAGATGATGCAGGAAAGGCAGCATAAGACTCTTTATCTGACAGCCTCTGGGGCAGAATTGCAGTAAGGTGTATGTAAGCAAACCAACCTAGTGAATGTTAGACATAAAGTAGCAAACCCAATACCCATAATGAGGCCACTGGTGCTCTTCCTCTTATCCAAACTTAGAGCTCTCTTTACTACATTTCCAAAGCTAGGGATTAATCCACCACAGGCAATAACCATTATGTGATCAAGGCCACTGTAGTCAATACCAGTAAGAATAGCTCCTATTGCTGATATTGGACCCATAAATCCAATTATGGCAGCTGTTGCAAGGGAACCATGCCAGCTATCAGTGGCTCCAAATATGCAGCTGGCCACAGCTGCACCTCGAGGAAGGCCATGTAGAGAGACTGGAAGGACCATGTGACGACCGAGTCCATATGCTTTTGGTGCCGCCACTCCCAATGCAAGTCCTTCAGCTAAGGCATGGAAGGCTACTGCACCACATGATATGAATGATTGAAGGGTGTGAACACTGAGTGGGAAACCAGTGAGTGTAGGCAAGTCATTGACTGAGGCCTTCTTGGATGCTGCCATCTTCAATACACCAGATGTAGAAACCTGGATGAAAGCAGCCCCCATTGCGAGGAGTAACAAAATGGGAATAAATCCCAATTTTGAAGACAAAATAAGTTGTATTGGTCGCCAGGCACCAAGAACAAAAGCAATACCACATGCAGTGCCCATGAGGAGAGCATGCTGAAGATGCAATGCAAGAGCAAATACAACCAGAATAATTCCTCCAAGTAAAGGGCCAAGACCAAAAAGTAATGAAACAAAAAAGCCAGAAGCATCCTCAGCGCTGTAACAAGAAAATCGAAATTTAGGGAAAAGAAATCTGTAACAGAATAATAAACAAGTGTAACATTCTGCATATATCTACATTTTTCAATTTAGCAACAGAGCATGAATGATTAATATTTTGCAATCTAATACAAACTCACTTGTAGTCATGACTGAAATTTTGAAAGACGGTGCTGAGAGCTTCCATAAATGCTACAGAAAGGGTTGCAGCTGATGCAACCTGTGAAGCTGAGGCTTCCTATAATCCAAAAAGAGAAGAAAATAATGTTACATATATATATCTCTGAAAACACAATTTTTTCTCAAAAGAAAAACAGTTCAACAAAAATTAAAGACTCTTCCTTTAGTATTTATATACGGTGTTCTCTTCCTTTATTTGGACTAATCCTTTTCCTCCACCAAGTCATTCCTCCCATATTTCCTTGCCTTATGATCTGTTTCTTGTTTATGTAGAATTATGATTAAAATAAATTGAGGGTTAGTGATCTAGGTTTTGAGAATACATCTCATTGTAATGCATTATAATTTAATCTCTCTTTTCTCTTGATCTCTTCCCCTTTATCTAAATCCCCATAATTTCAATCCACAATCCATTATTTCACATCAATTTCCCTGGGTTTTCTTCCTTTTTTGTTCTATTTTAACATGGTAAAACAATGGTGAATGGTTTAATACTAGTCACACCCATTGCTAATAATAAAGTAAAATAAAATTACAGCACATGCTAAGGTGGCTTGAACATTAGGGGTTGTAGATTAAAAGCCATTCATCAGCCTCCGCCTAATAGCTTATGTTTTGGGAGTTTATCCATGATAAAAAGCCAAAAAGTTGAAATAAATAGCAATTGAAAGCAAAGAATTTTAGTCTTCAGAAAGCTGCAGGAGAAGAAAATATCATAATATATTTGGATTAATTGGAAATAACCTTGAAAGCATCAGGAAGCACTTCCGCAACAACCATCCAAATCATGCATCCAGCAGCAAATCCCGTACAGAAAGGAAGAAACTTACTGAATGCATCAGCACAAATAAAAGAAGGAACTGCTACAATGGGCTGCATTAACATAAAGTATAAGATCTTACGGTGATAAGGTAAAAAAAGACAGCAATTGCAAGCTTAAATCTAGTGGCCTAAAGAATTGTTATTGTTCAATATGATAACTTTTCTATTGCTGAGTTCAGCAAAGCAAACATACTAAGATGCCGCAAGTACAAGTGTCTAGCTAGAGTATGCAACATAGACTTAATAAAAAGACTTAATTAGTCTACACACTAGCCTAAGGCAAAAAACAAAACAATATTTCATCCACTAATAAAGCAATCTATCTATATCAGGCATATTAAAATTTAATGTTCTCAAGGACTAAAAGTAATACTAAGCTTCATTAGATGCCCACCAGCATTGCAACTTGGCACCATGGCAAAAGCAATTTCACAAGGGATGTGATTTAATTACGTATAACAATTTTCTGTGATAGTACAAAGATAGAGTAGACCTCTTAAGTTGAATGGCATAACTAATAAGTGGTGGAAAGCACTATTACCTGTTCTGGTCTAATCATGCAATGCAACATATAACACATCACTTCAATCAGATTAAAAGTGTATCAAAACAGAGTTGAGCAACTGAGACCCATCCAATCACAACTTTATTTCAAAGGATAATATGAGCATGGGGTTTACAACAATGAGCAGAAGGGATTGCAAAATTATAGTGTACAACTCATAAAAACCTTCAAAGCGATATGCTAACTAAAGTCATAATAATTTTCCTCTTGACAATTTAAGATCATTAAAATCTCAAACTAAGAATTACCTGGGGTAAAGATGTAATTATGCTCCATAACATAGCATTCTGCGGAGAGACACCCCTTGATGCAAGCACCATGCTAACGGCTAATCCTTCTGGAATGTTGTGTACTGCAATAGCCAAAGTTACCAACAGGCCTTGAGTAAAACCCTTTGAGCCAGCAAATGAGACTCCAACCCCAGATCCCTCCCCAAAAGAATGGAGAGTCATTATTCCAATAACAAGAACAACTTTGGCCGCGTCAGCACCTTTTAAATCCAACATGCTTACTTCCCCATATTGCTCAAGAAACTGAAATCAAAACCCAAGAGATTAAGTAAGACACAAGTGAGGAAGTTAAAAAACTAAGAAATATTTGTAGAGTAAATTTAAGAACTATACAACAAAAATGCATCCCAGGTGAGCAAAATAAAGAAGAGGAGCACTATACATAATACTTATATTAAATGATCAATTCATCAACTTTGCTAACATTTTTGAAGTAAAAGATCAGACGAATGTTCACTTAAAAATCAATACAGCTGACTTGTACAAGTGACGTGAATAAGATAAGAAGTCCCAAAGACAATTTTTATTTTTATCTTACAGTTGTGGATGTGAAGCTTATCCAGTTCAACCATGTACAACTCAAGCAATTAAACATTGAGGAATAAGACAGTATAGTGCATAGAAGTAGGGCTGGAGAAAAACTGTAACACCAAGCTACTTCTTTTAAAAAATAGAGAAAAGTAGTGGCACGGATACAAGGAGAACCATCATCACCTTCTTACATAGCCAAATAAAGATTCCACCAGCTAGAATCCCAGTGACAACCCAATTTCCAGCACCATACTCCTGGCCTTCCTGTATTAGATCAAAGCTCGCAGCCAACATGACACCTGCAGCCATTCCATTGCATAATCCAGCCCACTGCGGATCAAGCTCCACAAAGAAGAAGGGCACAGCACCTAAACCAGTGGCAGCTGCCATCGCCAGGGTAAACAACGCAACAGTTGAAACTGAAACCTTATTACTTGCACCTTTCCTACTACCCACCGCACCATTGTCATTCTCAAAATTAAAAGCATTCTCCACACCAGTGCCATCAATTACATTAGTTCCTACATCTTTATGAGGAGCAGCTATGACCTTATGTGAAACTTGATGATCCAATTCACCATTTGAATTCAAGAGAAAACTCAGCAACAAAAACAACAAGGGAAAACATAATCTTAGCCTCAGATTTGGAGCCATGTGCAAAAATACCCAGTATCTGAAAGAGCAACTTCTTTAAACCACAAGCCCCAAATCAAAATCCTGAGACTACAACTACAACCCCATATGCTTCTATTCCATGAGCTCAATTCAGAAAATACAATTGATACCAAATTCCAGAAAGAATGCAATTTGAAAAGACACCCGAAATGCAAGAAGTCAGAATTCGGTATGGGTTTACCCCTCGTGATCAATCCACCTGTTGATATCAAAACAACATAACTCAAAAACCCAATTAAAACACAAAATTTAGGAGACATAAAAGAATTGCTATCTTTGAAGAAAAAAAATTGAAATTGGAATTGAATAGTTAAAGGGGACATACCTGCTACAGTGATTGCTCCGGAGGGGAATCAAAGAGGCACAGAACGAGAAAAAAAGGAGAAGACTTTTTGAAAACCCTAATTTGATTATTGATTGGAATTTGAGAAAAAAGCAAAAGGGGATTTGGGGCACAAAACCAGGGACTTTGCGCACCCATAAATCAATGCTGACGTCAGTTGAACATGAAGTTTGAACACATTTGGCATCCACAATATGGCAAAAGGGGAAAATCAACGGTTTCGAAACTCGAAACAAAACATAATTTGGGGAAATAAAATGGTTTATTTGGTCTATGATTAATGTGACGGTGATTTTTTTCCCCTTTTAAATATCTATAACATTAATCAATAATATATAAAATTAACACCAGGATATTTATCTCTATATATTCTTTCATCTAACAAATTTTGATACTTGAAAACCGTTTTTTGTTAATATTTGAAAATCGTTTGACTACTTGTATAATCAAAATATCTACAAAATGAAAAATATTATTTAAAAAACTATAAAAGTTATGTATATTTATTTTTAATGTAACAATTTTACCTTCAAATAAATAAAAAATAATCTATTTATTTAATAAAATAGATAATTAAATAATATTTTAAAATAATTACTATGTAATTTTTTAATATTATTTTTATAAAATTATATATATTTTAATTATTTATTTATAATATATATATATATATATTATTTAATAAAAATATAAATATTCATTTTTTTCGCTAGTTTCAATAAAGATCTAATAAACAGTAGTTTTCTGAACTATTTAACAATTCTTAACAATATTTTAAATTTACAATTTTTTTTTTGTTTTTCTTCTTTTATGATATTTTAATTGAGTATCTAAAATTAATAAAATGGTTATAATATTTTTGAATTTCAAACCGTAATAAACTAATTCTGATAAATAATTAACAAAGTAAAAAATAAAAACTGAACTATATTTTTTTGGCTTAAATTTATTCTTTTATCATTATTATCTAATTTGGGTTCTATATAAATTTAATTGTACATTTCATGATTTAGTTACTTTTTAAATAATGTTATGCATGTTTACTCATAAATAAAGATTTTAGTTTGATTTTTTAATTGAACACTTTTATTACTTAATAAATAAATAAATTATTTATTTAATAAAACAATTAATAAATTAATTTTTATTTATTTTAAAATAATTAATTTTAAAAAAATTGCTACATAATATTTTAATACTATTTTTTAAAAATGATATACCTTTCAATTATTTTATTTTTCTATTTTTAATTAATTACTTATAAAAATAAGAAATTAGAAAAAATGTGAATCCATATAATAAAAAAGTTTAACAACAAATTATAATTTCTTAGACGTAAATGATTTTTTAACATTTAAATAGTATATACAGTAAAAATAATTAAATAATATATGCTAAATACGAAATAAAATTGTTTAATTTATTAAATTTTATAAGAACTAAAATTAACACATGTGTTTTGATAAAGTGCATATTTTAAAATAATAAAAATAAAAGTGGATTTTTATTTTTGTTTTTAATTTAAAGAGGTAATTAAAGAATTTTCAAAAGTTTGAGTAACCTACAGTGAATGTGGATATTAAAGTTTTGAGTTTCATTAATGGATAACTATAAATAACAAAGTATTCTGTTTTCTTAATATATATATATATATATATATATATATATATATATATAATATTTATATATGTGTGTGAAATTAAGTAATATTAACTTAAAATTAAATCACATGTTTAAAAAATGCAATCAGAGATCACATTTAATGTATCTAATTTATATTTATCCTTGATGACTTTTAGTAGTAAGTTTAAATTTTTTAAAAGAAACAACAGTCAAATTTTACTTTTAATTTTTCTTCTTCTAATTTTTAGTTCTGAAATAAACTTATTTAAAAAAATATATCTATTTATTAACATTAGTTTAAGCGTGTGCTTATGTGGTGATAAAATAATAATAAAAATTGTACTAACTTTGAAAATGAAAGATGGTGATGCTTTTAATAATGGTGTCAGTGACAATTTTTTAATAAATAAAAGTTTGTTATCATTGTACTCTTAATTAATTTGATTAAATTATGAAATTTGTGGCACAAATTATAATTAAATAAAAGGTATCTTAGAATGAGTTAGTGCTTAAAAGGTGGAAGTAGACAAACATTTGCATCTTTGACTTATTGGGGCCAATTATTAGATTTCAGCACTTAGATACTATGTCAACAAAACAAACTAAATTAAATTATTTTCACCTATTAATATAAAGAGCCAAATTCTTATTCCAACCTCAATTTCAACCTACACTCGATTTGTTACTAAAATAATAAAAATATATTGTAAAATATGAAAATGATATTAAATAAAATTATGTGTATAAAAAAAATACTTTCAAATTTTTGAAATATATTTTTGTATTTTATGTTATGATTTTTTTTTCCGAATTGTATTTTTGCATTTTAGATTTCTTTTAAATGAGATTTTAATTTTTAAATTGTATTTTTTAATTATGGATTTTTAAATCCATAATAAAAGATAATTCTGAAAATTTTAAAAGATGATAAGATACAAATTTAAATAGATTCAATTTCAAATTGATATCACACAAGAAAGAAATTGTCTTACTATTTCACACATAGTTGAAGGTAATGTTTAGGACATGTAGGACCAACCTATAAAAATAGTCTAAAGTTACAATTAATTTTTTATTAGATTCAATTGAATTATATATTTTTTAATTAATTTATTGTTAAAATTTGCAATTTTGAAATATTTCTATTAGATTTGTTAGAATACATATTTTTAAATAGAATATATTATTTAATGTTTAAATAATTAATTATTTTAAAAATATTTATTTAGAGTAAACCAAATATTGTTAGTAATATCAATAGACCATTTAATTATTTTGGTTTGGCTGATTTGACTTTTGAGTTCAACATATAAAATTCATTATACAATTTATAGTATAATGAATTAGATTATACTATAAATTAGATTGGATTGAGTTGAGTTTGATTTCATCCATCATCTACAATTGAAAAATTCATCCATCATCTGCAATTGAAAAATTAATCCTATCTGTTTGGATTAGATTGGGTGATATGCAATAAACACTGGAGACATTTATCAATTAGAGTTTTCTTATACATCTGTCAAAATATAAAATAAAATCTGGTAAATCACGAGTTAACTGTTTGAAGCACACCTTTGTATCTAAACAAACAGGGCATTGATAGTTTTACATTGCTTCAAGAATTGCTTTTAAGAGAGAAGATAGGAGAAAATATTCTGTTTTAGTAAGGAAATTAATAATGTTTTTATCTACAGCCACTAGAATTATCCCTTAAAATCTGATATGGATAAAAAGTAGAGGGATAAAATAGAGTATCAAGTGATTTCCGGTGCTGCTAAATGATTACCTTGCAATTAATGTTGTTACATTGTGATATAGGTTGTATCCCCATCAAAAGAACCTGAAATACAACTCTAGTTTAAAACCATATCCATAATAGTTTAAAACCATACCATAACCTCCTTGGACTGCTTTAGTTGAGCCACTAAAATTGACAGCAATTGGTATCATTGAAGTGCCAATTCTTTGAAAGTGGATGCTTCTTTCTATCTATTCTAACATAATACAAATGTTTGAGACTGAAAACAGTATAAGCTTTGGGTCTCATCCTTTAATGATAAATCCCAAATGAAGCTGTCAGCAGAATGTACAATAATACTCACTTATGTATGTTACACTTGCAATTTGTACTGAGGAGCTTCCATTTGATTGTAAAATACTGACCACCGAAGTACATGATATCCAACCCCATCAAGCTCAGGGACAAAGACCCTCTATTCCAATAACTTCAAATTTTTGGTCATATGAGCTTCAAGGAATCACCAATAGTCCTTGCAAGAACAGTGACCATCCTTAAAATGATGAAATCTATTAGCATCCCTCAAAATGATCTCCCTTCCAGTAACTTTTGCAATTAATTTAATTGCCGAATGGCAATCACCACAAACCCGCAAATTTTTCATAACTCTAATTGGCATTCCTTTAGGCACTTTTAGGAGTCCATATGCTACAGCTAGCTTTTCACTATGATAACCCAAGCTATGTGTCTTCTCTTCCTCATCCACATCGTGAAGGACAAAGCTACCATCAGGACAGTACCCAGCTTCTCTCAACAATCCACCTAACTTCTCCAACATTTTCATGATAACAGGCAGCTCAGGGTGGCCCTTGCTGTCTCCCCCGGTGAACATATGTACCTTTTTCTCCACCTCAATCCAACTACAACCAGGCAATTTGATAACACTCCTAGATTTTATTTTCTTCCTAAGGACTTCAACATCTTCCCATCTTCCTCTAGACGCATACATATTTGAAAGCAAGACGTAAGGTCCAGCATTTTTAGGTTCTAGCTGTGCAAGTTTATCAACTGCAATTTGAGCCAAATCCAGATTCATATGAGTTCTGCATGCTCCCAACAATGCACCCCAAACAATAGCATCAGGTTCCATTGGCATCTTTTCAACGAGTTTCATTGCATCATTAACCTGGCCTGCTCGGCCTAGCAAATCAACCAGGCAAGCATAGTGTTCAATTTCTGGTTCCACTTGATATTTGCATTTCATTGATTCAAACAATTCAAGCCCTTCTTTCACCTTGCCACTATAGCTACATGCTGAAAGAACCCCGATGAAGGTAACATCATCTGGTGGAACTCCAGAGGAGCCCATGTCATGGAAAACATTCAAAGCTTCCTTCCCCAATCCATGGGAATAACCCGTGATCATAGAGTTCCACATAACTACATCCTTCAAAGGAAACCTGTCAAAAACACGTTTTGCTCTCACAAGATCGCCACATTTAACATACATTGTAAGTAAGACTGAGGCAACATATAAATCCTGATCAAATTCTAATCTCACCAATTGGGCATGCACTTGCTTACCATGGTCAAGACTGGCCAGGCTGGCACACACAGAAAGAACACTAATAAATGAAGGGAAATTCAGCGCAACCCCTTCTCTCTGCATCCTCCGAAACAAACCCAACGCTTCCAACTCGTACCCTTTCCTCTCATACACCTTAATCAAGGCACTCCAAGTTCTATCATCCCTATCCTTCATTTCCTCAAACACACGCCTCGCCTTATCCACCTCACCACCAAGCCCAAACCCCATGATCATCTCATTGCAAGCAACAACCAGCTTCACCGGCATCATCTCAAAAAGCTTAGAAGCCTCTCTCATCCTCCCACTATGAGTATAACCCGTAAGCATAGCCGTCCAAGACACCTCATTCCTCTGCGGCATCACTTCAAAAAGCTTCCTCGCAACATCCACTCTCCCATTCCTTGCATACCCGGAAACCATGGCTGTCCAAGTAACCACATTCCTCTTCGGCATTTGATCAAACAGTGCACGCGCCTCCTCCAAACGACCCTCCTCACAATACCCTCCAATCATGTTGGTAACCGCTACCACATCCTTTTCAGGCATCATATCAAACAGCTTGCGCGCATCCTCAATACGAGCCTCTTGCAGCAACCCGCCGAGCATAACGGTCCACGACACCACGTTCTTGTGGGGCATCTGCCAGAAGAGCCGTTCCGCTTCAGCGACATCGCCGTTTCGCACGTAGCCACGGACCATAGTAGTCCACGAAACGACGTTGCGATCGGACATTACATCGAATACCCTGCGCGCCTCAAGCAGCATTCCGTTCTTGATGTGGCCGGAGATGAGACCGTTCCAAGATACGGTATTTCTGTGGGGCATTCTCTCGAACAAGCAGAGGGCCTCGCGCGGTTGGCGCGCTTCAAAGTACGCAGCTACCATTGCGTTCCACGAAGAGATGGTTCTGAGAGGGAGAGGTGTTTCGTCGAACACCTTGCGAGCATGGTCTAGTTTACCGATACGCGCGTAACGTGCGATGGCATTAGCAGTGGTGCACTGTAATCTCACTTGCACCAGCATGCTCCATAGCATAGTGGCGCGACCATGGTGACCCATCTACGTATGAATGCAAAACCATGCACTATTATCTCTTTATATATATATATATATCGTGTAATATTCCTAGTTTTAAAGTGAAAAAATTATTCATTTCTTTTGTACCCTAAAATCACGTTATAAAATATATCAACTCAACGACACATACGCCAAATCAGATTAACAGAAAGAACCAACATAAGAAAAGGCTAAAACAAGACAAACAACATACATATGACTTAAAACTCACATTAATGCTTACCTTATGCTATGGTATGTCTAATCATTAAGCAGATTCATTCAGAACATATTATTTTCTCATTGATGTGTACATTCTTAATCTCAAATAAAACTTGTTGCAAGATGATATACAAAACATAGGTGTCTCCTCTTCTTCATTACAATCTTCAATCAGTGAGACAAGATTTTGATAGTTTAACCTTGATAAAAGTTCAATATGAGTCAAACTATTTTTGTTCTAGTAAGGGACCTTCTTCTGCTCCCTCAATAGCCACGGATTTAATAAGATAAAAAATGTCATTATAGACTTTCCCATAGCCTTCTTGATCAACTTAGTTGAGATATTAAATTTGTTAGCAAGATAGCAACCTTATCATTACACCAAGACATTCTCAAATAATATTACTATTTTTTGTATTAATATTCAAATAAACAAAATCCATTACATTATACATATAGTTCCAAATTACAACCAAACGTCAAACAACACATACCATTTTGAAAAAGCACTTAACTTGAGGTACATCCAAACACAAAATGAGTAATTTAAAAGTAGTTTTTGTCATTACCACTTTTCCAAAATCTCAAGCAAAAGATCTTCACTTCACCTTGAACTTGCTCTTAACTCACGAAGCTTATTTAACTTGAGAGCTACAAACACATAAAGCCAGTCTAGAATATTATCCAGGAACCCAAAATATTTGTGTCTCCATGGTCTATTGAAGAGCAAAGAATACAAAACTCCGCCAAGGCCAGTAACATATCCAACTCCCATCCCAATATAGAGTGAGTCATTTAGGGAATCGTTTGATCCATCTTGCTGTGCCTCATCATGATTTACTACTTCCTCAGAGCAGTTATGTGTTAGAAGAGGAGGTCCACAAAGTTTCGGATTCCCAACATAGCTCCATGAAGTGAACGTTAAAAGCTGTCCCCTTGATGGGATTTCTCCAGTGAAATCATTGTATGATAGATTGAACAATGATAAGAAACTCACTTTAGAGATGGCTGCAGGAATTTCCCCTGAAAGATGATTGTTGGAGAGATCAAGGATCTCCAAATTTTTCATGCCACCTATATTGCTTGATATCTTTCCCACCAAGTGATTTCTGGACAAGTTCAAAGCACATAACTGAGTGAGGTCAAAAAGTTCTGGTGGGATTTCTCCAGACAGGTTGTTTGTTGAAAGGTCAAGAATTCCGAATAGCCAATCACCTTGAAACTCCACCTCTCTACCTCTCAAAAAGAATTCAACACTGAACCGAGGATGATATTTTATTGTTCTTGCACCATCCAAGAAACTATATTTGAATATACAAGAAGGAATAGATCCAGAAAGTTTATTTTGTGCAAGATCTAGTAGTCTTAGGGAAGGAAAACTACATAGTTTTGCTGGAATATTGCCACTAAAATGATTGCCTCTCAATATCATCCCTTGAATGCTCTTTGGAATCCTTGTTGGTACAACCCCAGAAAAATTATTTTCTCCAAGGTTGAAGTATTCCAATGACTTAAAGTTTGAAATGTCCAGTGAATTACCAGACAAGTTGTTCTTGTGTAAATCCACTGATGGAGGAATTTCACCACCTAATTTATTGTTGTGAATCTTAAGAAAAGCCAAATCTCTACAATTCTCCCCACAATCAGGAATTACTCCAGTCAAAAGATTATGTGATACATCCAAGTAATACAATGTATTCATTTCCCTTCCCAATTTAGAGCACAATAAAGGGGAAATGGGTCCAGACAGGAAATTATGAGATAGATCTAAATAGTACACATTTGTAGATATAAGTGGTAGCCCTCCTGTGAAATTATTGTGGTTCATAGTTATATATTCAGAATTTAGAGTGACATTTGATAAATCAGCACTAATTTTGTTCTTGGACAATCTAATTGCTCTGACACTGGCTAAAAAGCTCCAAAACCTGTCTGAGTTTATGGATGTAATTCCCGTGGAAGAAACATCCAGAGTTTCTAGTGTCTTCTGTGTGTATAGCCATTCTGGAAAAGTTGGACCTAGAGTTGTATTTCTCAAGTCGATTTCATGGAGCTGAAAAGGAGGAATCCAGTTGGGATCCAAATCAAACGAAAAAGCTGAAAGCAAGACAAGTGATTCTAAATTGAAGAGTTTGAAAAAATGCTTTTCCGATAGAACTCCTGACAGGGATCCTCCAATGTATAAACTCCTCAAGTTAAAGAGCTGGCCAAATTCTGTTTGGAAGATTACCACTCAATGAATCAGAGCTAACTCCTAATTGTGTCAAGGATGAGAGATTTCCTAGACTTGAAGGAAAGGAACCATTAAACAGGTTCTCAGATAGATTAAGATGCTGCAGATGTTCATGTTTCCCTAACCAGTCTGGAATAGGTCCCTTAAGTTCATTGTCATCCAATCTTAAAGATTTAAGCTTTCGAAGATTTAACAAGCTCTTGGGTATTTGGCCCCTCAAACCATTGGAGCTAAGGTCAATATGAGAGATGTCACTACTAATATTAAACAACCAATAAGGCAAATTGGAGTAGAAATAGTTCTGAGACAGGTCAAGAGTCACCAGTGAAGTAAAATTCACGAACTTGACAGAATGTCTGATATTGTCTAGATGACACATTGACAATCTCAACTCCAAAAGAGAAGGATGCATGGCCATGGTTTGAAGCCAGTTTGTTTCACTTCCAAGATTAATTGCACTGAGATTGAGCAATTGCAATGAAGAAAGATGAGAAAGCCATTTAAGATTATCCAACTGCATATCTTCATTAAAGGACAAGTCCAGGTACTTAAGGCTAGAGAAGTTAGCATAAGCATTAGAGGGTTTGACTAGTGACTGGTAGTTGGAGTTTCTAAGACTTAGACCTGTAAAGCTATTGCAACTCAAGTTCAAAAAAGTCAGAAACTGAATTTGAAGCAGAGATAGGTTGATTTCACCTTCCAAGTATTGGTTGCTCAGATCAAGTGTTGTAACTCTGCCTGTCACATTATCGCACTGGACTCCTTTCCATGCACAACAATCTTGTTCATTGGACCAAGAGGAGAGGTAGTTGGAAGGGTCTACCACATCGTGTTTGAAGATTAACAAGGCAGATTGATCCTTTTTATTGCAACTATGCGTGCTACAATTGCCTTCCTGCAATACCATTGCAGATAGCAAGAATAGCAGAAGAACTGAAATTTTTGAGGTGAAGCAAACTATTGTTGACTGATTCATTTGGGAAATGAGAACTCTAATGTGGGATTTTTCTTAAAGTGGCCATGACTTAACTACATATATGGGAAACAATTTATTATTTTCCAGGAAGTTACCATTTATTGAATTCTTTTTTTTCTTTCGAAAATCCCATCATACAAAATATATATATATATATATATATATATATATATATAAATTTAAAAGAGCAAATTTGCTCAACACCTCCATACTTATTTTAATTACAACAATACTATTATGAGGATTGTAAAAAGTGTGTTGTCTTGGTCATGGTTGTTTGTAATAATTGATGTTAAACGTTTGTGATTGAGGTAAATTTTGTGATATTTTTATTAGTGGTAAATGTGTTTTTGTTTGTTTATTTTTTTTGAAGCTACAAAAATTATAAATAAAACCAGCGGTGTACAAAAATAGAGTATAAAACTAAAAAATATTTTCGCACTAGAAAATGTCGAATGCAACGATTTTTCTTCTCAAACTCTTGAATGATAGAAATGTTATCTCAAATGAAGAAGAATAAAAGTAATGGAAAAAAGTACATAGATGCATAGATACAATTAAAGTGGTTTCTTTAGAGTTATTTAAAATTAATAAAAAAATAAAAAATGATTTTTTTTTTATAATTAATATGAAAGTGCATGGAAGCTATTTGTGTTTAATACAAGTACAAAATGATTTTTTTCCGAGTAATATATAAGTCAATAAAAAACATTAATAGTTTATTGTGGAAAAGTCAGAATTCAGTTATGAGAAATTGAATTTGGATTTTTTTTAAAAACAAAACACGTTTAATTATTAATCAAGAGGACGCCATAGTTTGATTTTTTTGGAATTGAATTTTAACATTTGCATAGTAAATTGTGTTAATGTTGTAAATAAAGAAAATTAGTGTATTTTATAGGAATTTTTTATTGACATGTGTGCAAGTTGAGCAACAATATAATCTTATTTTTAGGTCTTAATTAATTTAAAGGTGATTTTGAAACCTGAAAAAGAAAAAATAGTAGTATGAATAGGGAAAATTGTGAGTTGTGACCAATCTCACTGACTTTTCCATGACTTGGATATGAATATAATCCATTATATTTCAATTGAATTATGGTTTGAAATATTTTATCATTATTTATGTTTATATACGAAAAGTTTTATAATAGTCATACTATTAGTCTTTTTTAATATATTATGATACTATATATTAAATATAAAAGCATTAACCTTTTCTAATATAAATATATAATAAAATAAAATATTAAAATATTAAATAAAATAATTTAAAAATTATATTTTATAAAATAATTTATTTTAATATATTATTATTTTGAAATATAATTTTTATATCTTAAGATTTGATAATATTTTTATATTTTAATTTAAAATTTATTTTAACTCAATTTATATTTTAAAAATTACTTTTATATCAAATTATTTTTAAAAACTTATTCTACAAATCTAAATATATACAAAAGTTTTACTTATATAAATGACATTTATTATAAACTTTCAACTCTCTTTTATTCAATTCAAATAACCTCTTTTTCAACTATATTTTACTTTTTTTTTTCTTCCACTCCACTTTTAATTCGAATTAATTACTTTTCCTACATATTTATAAAAATATAAACTTATTAATAAGTAAAAATTAACTTATACATGACATAAATTCATAAAGAAACATCGACATAGAAGTTAATAGGATTTTGTGTTCGATTTATTGAGTTAATGAGTTAAAAGTCTTTACTTTTTTTACAGCAATTTATACATATTCTTCTATTGCATTGGCAATTTACATTTTATTATTACTTGTTCTTCTATTTTTTCAATTATCGAAACCCTCTTAATTCAATAGGTGTTTTTATTATTTCCTTTTTTTTAAACTTTCTTTACATTTTGAAGTACTTTACTTTAAAGTATTTTGTTCTCTTTATATTTTGAACTTCATTATTATTCATTTCATTTTCATCAAACCTCTTTTTAGTTTTCAGTTATGCAAGTCATTTCAATTTTAGTATGCTTTAAATTTCTCGCATTTATTTTAAAGTTTAAAATAAAGTTTATTTTCATGTTTTTAATTCAAATACTATAAAAAAATTTGTGCGAGACTTGAAACTAAGTTCATTCAATAAAAAAAAAAAACTTTAACTACTACACTAAACAAATTCTTTTATCATATTATAATTTTTATTATACTTATTATTATTATTATTAATATCATTTATATTATTAATTAATATTATTAATATAATTTATTTTATTAATAGTATTAATATCATTTATATTATTAATATTATTAATATCATTTATATTATTAATATTATTAATATCATTTATATTATTAATATCATTTATATTATTAATATAATTTATATTATTAATATAATTTATTTTATTAATAGTATTAATATCATTTATATTATTAATATCATTTATATTATTAATATTATTAATATAATTTATATTATTAATATAATTTATTTTATTAATAGTATTAATATCATTTATATTATTAATATCAATATTATTATTATTACTGTTCCGTCCGGTTGACCGGGACGTCTTCGTGCACGACCTCAACAGTTAGCTGGGGACTCCTTCCCGCTGGTTGCCCGTGAATTCCTGCAAAAAAAAGGACAAAGAGGCGCCCTAGCGGCCGTGTGCACTCTGACGCTCAAGTCAGCCAGCAAGAAACACCAAAAAACTGTCCACCCACGTATCTGAGCGCCGCGTATGGCACTCTGAGGGTGGTAAAAGAAATGTGTATATGTGTGTGTGTTGTCTCCTTCAGG
>Ga0123342_1003860_pt1 | contig 23568 bp, 7 predicted proteins | sample Turbeawhitnodule_FD_89960 | JGI IMG/M metagenome (GOLD analysis project Ga0123342, IMG submission 89960) | Root nodule microbial communities of legume samples collected from Mexico - Turtle bean Mexico white nodule | ecosystem: Host-associated > Plants > Roots > Nodule | place: Mexico: Nepantla... | reverse complement strand
GGAGTAGGGTGAACTGGACGTAGCTCTTGATGAGTGAACCAGTATAAAAATTCTCTTGTGTTTCTCTTCTCATCCCTGCACTTATTTATGAGTTTTTACATAATCTGTCAAGAAATGAATCTGTTCTTCTGAATCTAAATCTGTTAACTCTGGACCTGATTAAATCTGCCATTTTAGCTTGTTAATCAATCTTCCAAACATAAGTCAATCTGCTGTGTGAATCTGTAATATGGCTAAAGTGTGAATTGTTTTCCTTGACTGAACTGTAACATTTGCTCATTCCTATAGATGCTTTGTGTTAAGTAAAATTGATTAATCTTGTGATACAATCTGAAACTTTATAAGCTGTAAAAGTTAATCAATTTGTTTCTGCTATTCCTGCTAGTTGATCTAAACCTTGTTGATCAAGTTCTATTTGTGCTAAAGTCATTTGTAAAAACAATATGTTTCCTTTAAAATCAATATGTTCTTTTTACTTCTGTTACAATGTAAATCAGTTTCTTTTGCGAAAATTTGATAAGCTCAATTCACCCCTCCCCTCTTGAACTTAGACATTGTTTAACTCTAACATTCATTACCTCACAATTTAAGATAGTTGCACAGCTCTGCAACAAGTACTGACTGCATCTCACCCCTCCTATGTGATTCTTCATATAATTAACCTTTAGACCTAATACCAATTCAAAACACTTAAGCATGACCTTGATTGCAAACACGTTTTGGGGATTCGCTTTACAGAAAAAACAAAGTGTCATATGCATACTATATCATATTCACCTTTACCAACTTACCAACAATCATACTCTGTAACAACTCTTTCTCCATTGTTTTCCTTACCACCAACCAATCCCTCTATCACAATTAAGAAAAGAAATGACACTAACGGGTCACCTCCCTTCCTCGATTTAAACTCTTGAGTAGGGCTACCATAAATTACCACCGAGATCAACGAGGATTCGAGACAAGTTTTTATCCAAACGATCCACTTCCCACAAAAACCAAGTCTCTATAGCAAATAATAGATGAAATCTCAATCAAGTTGTTGATAGTATATCCAATGAAATAAAGAAAATAACTTTAGCTTAGAATGTATTTGAAAGTTCCATCCAAACGAACATGTTCAGCATTTTGTTCCTCTAACAATGCAACTCTTGTCGAAGTGGTTCCAGTAATTAAGTTAGTGATTCATTTTCTAAAGAAAAAAAATTAACCGTGCTGTAATTTGTCTGCTTATCAGAACAAACAAGAATGTACAATGGTAAAAGACATGAAAAGACAGAAGTCTTTTATCAGTACCTATGATTACAATGTACCATTTTCTTTTACCATCTTTCCACATACAGTTTAGAGTGTCACCACTCTTAATTATGGATACACAGTAAAAAAAAAAGTGGTGTTAACTGTTAGTTACTTTTGCTCTTTATTTAGAAATATAACTGTTAGTTTAATTCAAATCATTATTGCATGAATTTTATTTCACTTTTTATTTAGTCACGCTTCCTTGTATAGACAACGATAAATAGAAAAATAGAAATGTGCACATCACATATCTTCAAATTTTAAAATAGATATTAATTTTTTCTGATTTCATTTCAAAATAGTGTATTAACTAAAATTTAAATATAATAAAATTATAAAAACTAAAAGATAAAGTTTTAAATATAAAAAATTTGGAATTTTTTTCCAACTAAAAAATAGACGATTTAATTATTACATTTTTTTAAAAACACTCTTTTAATATAAAAAATATTAATTTATTATTGTATTTATGTATAATTTTGATAAATTTAAATATAAATAAAATAAGGATTTGATCGTTGTTTTATTAATTAATAGAATAAGGGAAATGAAATTTCATTTTGACAAATAGAAAGAATGTGAAAATTATTTAAGAAAATCTGAAAAATAACTAAGATCAGTTCTTTTAGCAGTTTACTTCTTAGCATACTAGGAATTTTAATTTTATTTATCTTCTTTTTGGTAACGAGTATCTTTAATAAGATGTTAAAATTTATATTTCAAACGTGATTGTTCAAAACTTGTTAAAACTTCTGAAAGGGTAGGCAGAGATATAAGTGATTGTAGAGATATAAGTTTGAGGAAGAAAGATAGGAGTTGAGATGACCAAACTTAAACTCAGACAATGATAGTCACCACCTTCAAACAATATCAAAAGTCAATATTGGCTGCCACCTAAATCAAATACAATTTTATAAACACATTAACAATTACTTGAAAAACTCAATAAAACCTTCAAACTTTTCTTAGAGTCTCTGAAATAGTGTTGAAGGTGCCATGGTTTCCCAAATTTATTTTTTTTATAAATAAATAAACATCAACCAATTCAGGATGATCTAATCTTTATACATTCTAATATCTCTTCTCAAAAGAAAGATCCTACAAACTTATTCGAAACAGTCAACTCAAAATCGACAAAAACACCTAAAAGAATAGTAAAAATAAATAATCTACTCAAACTAACAAAGACTTATCACTACAAGAAAATCATTAAATAGAAACTAATTTTATAAACAAAAAATAATTAGTTATTATTTTGACTAAATTAAATATCATTATAAAAACTAAAAAAATTCTTGGTTTCTAAATTGATTTCTATTATTGATAAATAATTTCTAAATTGGTATCTAATTAGCTATCAAAGTTTTTGTTACCAAATTTAAAGTCAAAATAATTGATAGTTAAAACTTTGGTAGCTAATTAGATACAAATTTAGAAAATATTTATCAATAAAAGAAACTAATTTACAAATCAATTATTTTTTTAGTTTCTAATTTAGTCATTATAACAACTAAATATTTTTTGTTTCTCAAATTAATTTTTATTTAATGATTTTCTTGAAGTATAGGATAAAAAACAAAAGAGATACGTTAAATAGTAAAACACTTTTGATTCAGATTTTTTTATTGACTAAACATACTAATAATCAGAAAAGGTATTGGTCTTTTATAATTGTTAATAGATAATAAATAAAAATTGTTAAAATTGGAATGTTAATTACTCCTTTTCATTTGGTGTGAATCCCTCCAACAGTCTTCACAGAATTTCTTTGGTTTTACTGTAAGACGTTATCCTTCTGTCATCTCACTTTAATTCTTGAATTGACTTTGAAATAGCTCTTTCCATCAAATTGCAAAGATAATTTCTGCACCATAATAGGGTCCTAGTGAAATCATATGAAGGTTAAACATCTTTAGTTACTTTAATTTGGTTCACTACTTTTTGCTCACTCTACGCATTATGCAGAATTTTGGACACCATCCAAACTGCATTTTCATTCTCTAATTCTCATCATGGTATAGGGTTCATCCTCAAATCCTATGTCCATCAAAAAAACAATAAATAAGAATACATATTTCAATTTTAATATATAAAGACATGACTTCTTTTAAAATATCAAAATTAGCCTTTTAAAAAATGTTAAAATAATAAATGAAAAGGCCTTCTGTACATTAAAATCTTAATTTTAATATTTTTTTAATATTAAAGCTAACATTTGTTCTGACCCTGATGACCCCATATAAAGACAGTTCTAAACTACTCTCGACTGGGTCAAGATCGAGTAATAGTTTTTGAAATTTTTTGTCTATAACCTCATTCAAAACATGAAGAATATATATATATATATATATATATATATATATATATACATATATATATATATATATATATATATCTTTTTTGGCTGATGAAAAGCTACCAATAAGACTTTACTAACGAAAATAGACAACTGCAAAACCTCTAAAGTTTAAAGACATGAGTCATTCAATAACGTTTTCCACAATCTTTTTTTCTGAATTCCTTACGATAAGTCTACAAATTTTTAATTTTAATAACCTTTAACCTTTCTCTTTTTTATTTCAAATTAAATACCCACATTCTACCCGAAAACCCCTTATGTTAGGGTTCAAAATGTCTCATCCATTATTTCGGATAAGACTTTCCCAATTATTACCACTCAGACATAAATGTTAAGTCCAAATTTGATCTTCGAAAATGATTTTTAAATAAAATCTTGAAACTAAGTGATCACAACATAAATTTCTTATGCATTTACAGTTTTTGGTATTGATTTTTATAAAATGTACCACGTTACGTACTGGTAATTAATTAGAGATATCCAATCAATACAAGCGTTCGACAAAGTACGACAGTAGAAATCAAAATCAAAACCTTTTTTTGTCGCTTACGTTTAATTCTACCATTGGAGGTAACCCTAACGACTGCGTGTAGATTTTAATCATCAAATCAAGGGGTCCTACAAATTAGCATTGATTTGGGAAAGTTGGTCATGGTGTGAAAGAAACTTTAGGGCCATCTAACCAAATGATCGCAGAAAAAAGATAATGCAATTAATACAATGAAGAAGCTGCTGTTATTAATGATTTTATTCCGGTTAAACTCTAGGTAGAGGACAAGTTGCTCTCATAATGGACGAAGATGGGTATGTTTTCTGCTTTCTGTCAAAAGCTATACTTCAATAATGAATACAGCTTCAACCAAAAAACTCCAAAAGAAGAACCAAACAATTCTATCTTGGTATCTAGTAACTTCAGAGAACACAAACAACCTAGTCAAGTTCTGATGTTGTGGAGAAGGGCCAATGGAATACTCCAACATGAAAAGTAAAGTATCTGTATAGTGCCCTCTATTCATGTAAAGTTTGCAGAATAGCTTGTTACTTGATTTAATGCCCTAATGACTAGCAACCGTCCTTTTACTTCTGCCCCACATGTACATTAATTATCACACATGCCTGGTTGGAAATCATGAACTTCAGATATTTTCAACATGAGGAGAATTGCATTAATTATAGGCACATCATCCAGTAGAATTTAACATGAATTCGCGCAAACTTTGTACAATACTAATTTCTGCGTCAAAGGAAACATTTTATTTAGGTAAGAAAGCTGAAAGCTGAAAGCTGAGCCTAACTATCAACATCTTAAGTTGTTTTGTTTTAGTCTGTACATATATATAAATATAGCAAACTATCTATCTGTCTACTTAATTAACAGTAGAAAGCAAATGGGTTGGGTAGGCATTTTATTTATAAACAGTTGATCAACCAAAAGCCCACAAATTTATGCGTCTATAATAAGGAAAAAAAAGGAGAGGAAAGAAACAGGGAAAGTTCTGAAACAAATGAGTTGAAATTAAAGGTTAGAATTTCAACCACAAATGTTATCTTGTTCCTTTTTCCTTATATAGTACAGACAGAAAAAAAGGAAAACCATCCACATAGAAATGAAATTATGGCATTATGAGAAAATTTAAGCAAGACTTTATAGAGGATAATTGTGGTCTCGCAATCAAGCACTCCTACATGTTTGTACTAGTACACAAATTCACCAGTGCTTGGTTGTCATAGTTATCTCCTGCTTGAAAACAACCCCAGACCAACCCTTTGCTTTGCCATATATCTATCATGTGGTCCTTGCAATTATGCCATCTAAAGTGGTCTTGATCGAGACTGCTATAGCTATAGATAGATAGATAGAGATAGTGAGAGGGTTGGACGTATAAGTGGTGGGGAGAACGGCATGTATAAATGGAAAGACAGAAAGAGAAAGGGAGAAAAAACAGAAAATTTTGGTGTACTATAGAGTGCTTTCAAGTGTTGATGGACTATTGCCATTTTGACACCAAGTTGGGAGAGATCATGGGGTGTTTTTAGATCTATGGCAAGTTGCAATTGGTTATTAGGGCTTGGAGGGTGTCATACTCTACACATACATGCCAGTGGCAAGTACAGGCACAAGACCACAACTGCGCTACCATTCTATCTTGCTTCCTTTCTTTCTTCACACACAGGCAGACATAGATAGAGAGAGAGAAGGAACCTACTTCACTATATATATCAAAGTAAGCATAACTGATAGATAGATAAGCACGCAGCACGCATGAGAAGAGAACCAGCCAACATCAACAACATTCCCTAACACACTCTGATATCGATAGCTAGATGGATAGATACTCACACATACATTGACATCCACCACAAACACAACACAAGAAGAGAGAGAGTGATGATAGTGTTAGATAGTGAGTGAGTGTGAGAATGATAGCGCATCTCTTTTTGGAGAAAGTGACCTCCTGAGCAACCCCAGTCAAAGGGAGCATTGGCTACCATTACAAGCCATTCCATGGAAATAATTGTACTTTGTTTCCCCATTATCTACTTTTAGGGTTAGACACACACGGACACGTGTAGGTTTCCAACAGTGAATCAAAATTATAGTTAAAAAAGACAAAGGGAATAATAAGAAGAAATGAAATTATTTGAGTTATGTGAATCTTCCCATAAAAAGTCACGGCATGTGACATCCCACTCCTACGCACCATGCTCTGTGGGACAACGTTCAACGCAAATAGTACCCTTAATTTCAACAATCAAATTACTTCTTCAACATTTATCCAATACCAGTTTAATTATCTGATATATGCCATTTACTCATAAATTTCGTAACAAAACATGTCCCTTTCATGTTAATGTTTTCTATGATAATATGGACTATTTTTGTGGATAGTTTTATAGATAAATTTAGTGAAAATTGTAGCAGAAACAGTGTCAGAAGTGAAGCTGGTAGAGGAGAAAAATTAAAGGTGTGGTGTGGGGGAAGGGAGGAGGTTGGTTTTAGTTTCCTGTCAACTCGCGTGTGTGCTGTGCGCACCACGTGAAGTGGCACAAACTATAACTTTTTTCCTATCCACTCACTTGTTCTTGCAATGTTATCGTTCTAAAGAGATCATAACTTTTTGCTCAAAAGAAACGATTAAGAAAAAGGATGCCCCTTGTCTACAATAAATTGCTCTTGTTGGGTCCTTTGTCTCACACATTTTCTTTAGTACTCGCACTACTCTACCTCTCCCAACCTCACCCTCTCTCATAATTCAACCCTCTATGTGCTGTCATTCTCACACTGTACTACTCTTTGCTTGATCAAGCCAATTCTACTGTGCTACCACTCTCACACAAACTAACACAGACACACACACACGAACACGAACACAAACACACACATACGTTGGTGCATCAAATCCGTAGGCTTGTCCCTCTCACTCATCAGACTCACCCCTAGGTGAAAATAAATAACAGTAGTACTTGGTAGTAAGTATTAATTAGCAATACTCACATGGTTGTCTTTCTCAAACTATGTTATGTCTTCCTTTACTTGCAGGGAAACAGCCAAACCAAAAAAATGAGAGGTTGGAAAAGGATAGAATTAACACCTGCTCTATCTTTTTCAATAGGGAGTTAGAGGCAGCAAAGATGTCGTTCTCAGGCATTGAAAGTCCCAACCAATAACCAGTTCCATCTTGAAGGGTAGGGTTATTTTGGTGCAGTCCCATAGCTTAATATTAATTCCAGATATGTATTCCTCAAATACCTCCCTCAACGGCAATGACCTACTCTCGTACCCTAACCAACCATTTTGCTTTAGGCCTTTTTCCTTTGAAAGCAACCCAACAAATTCCTCAAAAGACCAATCCAATTCCAATTACGCCCTTCCTCCTCTTCCTCCTCCTTTCTCCTTTCTCCAGTCCTTTGACGAAAATATCTTTCTCGAACACCACCATGACCTGCTTTTACTTCACCAGTCTCTAGCTGACCCCGGAATCTCCAGAAACCTCGACGTTGCTGCCGAAATCGCGCCAATTCCTTGCTCTGGACAAGGTGGCAATTCCTTCCTCGACGTCCCTATGGAGCACACTGCCAGGAAGAGATCCAGCAAGAGAGATCGTCACAGCAAAATCAACACCGCACGAGGCCTCAGAGACCGAAGAATGAGGTTGTCCCTCGAAGTTGCAAAGAGGTTCTTCGGGTTGCAAGACATGCTAGGCTTTGACAAGGCCAGCAAAACCGTCGAGTGGCTACTAGACCAAGCAAAAGTTGAAATCAAACAACTTGCAAGGGAAAAAAACAGTGCTGGTGGTGCCAAGGGTGCATCATCAACTTCTGAATGCGAAGGGGTGTCTAGCTTGGACGAGGTTGCAGTGAGTGGAGTTAACGAGGAGCAGGAAAGGGAGACACCCAACATGAAGAGAAGAACAAGTAAGGTTTGTAGAAAGACTGCATTCAATACTACGGATAAGGAATCGAGGGAAAGGGCAAGAGAAAGGGCGAGAGAAAGAACAAGAGAGAAGATGAGGAGTCGGAGACTACTTGCTGCAGATTCTTCAAACCTTAACCCTTTGAGTTCTTGGAACCCCTTTGAAACGGTTCAAGATTCTCCGGGTACTCAGAGCCAAAGCGTGAACCACCCCTCCTTGGATGTGCACCTTCCTGAGCCTGAAGAACCAACTTCTCACGCAAAGGAACATTTGGGCACCGTGGAGGACATAGCGGGGCATGAAGTTAATTCTTTCGTGATCATGAACAAGTGGAGCCCAACCATGGTATTCAATTCTCTCAACAACTCAGCAATCCTTCACGAAGTAAGTTTAAAATTCATCGATCATAGTTGTTAACCTCACATCCACACAAAAACTACCATGATTTGTAGAATACCAGTTAAGAAATTAAATGAATTGAAAAAGAGTGTTACCGATACAACAATTCCACCGTGATTTCAAACAAGAGTTTTCTGTATATTAATCAGTGTGTGTTGGCAAGAACATTGGATTACAAATATATAATTTATATATGCATGCTTGGTTTAGCCATTAGCACGTTGCTGTTTGAATGAAAGCATGCATTTTCTATTTATACAAAGAGTATCGGTAATGTTGCTGATGTTTGATTCATGAAATTGTTTGCAGCATCAGTTTGCGGAATTTCAGTCCTTCGGAAAACCTTGGGAAGCCTACAACGATCACATCTAGTGTTTGCGTTCATCTTGGATTGCACCCATCATGTGTTTTGTGTCAGCAGAATAAAATACAATCATGCTGTGTATTTCTTTACTTTCCTTTTGGCATGTAATGTGGTAAGGTATATTCCGTCAACTAGCATATGGGAAACAATATTTCGTGAATGCTAATTTGTATGTTTTCTCTATATATAAAATTTTACTTCTTTCATTTTGGTGCCCAACTCCATGTTTTTGTTTGTTAATATCTCATAATTTGTCTCAGTGGGGTTTTCATTAATTGAATCCTTTTCCTAACTCTGGTTGGATATGCATTAAGAAAAGAACTTATGCTGCTATTGCTGTCATATCATTTTACATATAATAGCGTTGTTGATGCTACTTTGACATATTATTTGGTGTGGTGGTTTTTTTTCAAAGTCCAATCATCCCTCGGAAAAGTGTTAGGGTTAGTTCTCAGATGTATGTATGTTTGTAGTTGTCTGTGGATAACTTCCTAAGTGTATTCCAATTTGTGAATTCAGCTTATAGCTTTATAGACGTGACTGAATTGACACTTGGGTGATGATCCACTATATATCCACTTTCAGGACAAGTTTCATTAACTTATCCATTTTAATTTTCAATATAATTATTTAGATCCATTAATTATAACACATAAATTTAGGATCACAAACAAAGACCAAACCAAGCATGTCTTAAATAATCTTATTTCAACCAAAAGATAAGATAGTTTTCACATTTTACATGGATGATAAGATTACAATGGATGGTAGAAGAAAACAAATTACAATACACGAAATTTATAAGGAAAATTCAAAAGTTGGATTGTGTATATAGGTTCATATTTTTTTATAGCAATATGATGAAGCAATTGTAAAGAAATAATTAAAATATATTTTACTTATCTGAGTAGAGTCTTTTCATACACAATTAGTAATATGTTTATTTAGGACGTTGTTGGTTATGTTACATGAGACATAAATTATCTAGTTGTCTTTGATTTTGAAGATTAGGTTGGAAGTTTTTGGTTTGATTTTCTTTTTAAATAGAATTGATGCATCCATCAACTGTTCAATATTTATTTATTTATTTGTTTTTTACAGATAAAAGAAAATGTTTACTTTAAGTATTAAAGTGCATAAAGTATTTTAGTTTTTATGCACCTTACTGGTCTTTGAATAGTAAAATGTGAGATGTCTCGTATTATGCAAAAAAAAGCAACTACTTGACTTTAATGGCACTAGCCATTCAATAGCCAAAATCATAGGGATTCAAATGTTGACTATTATATATATTTATTGCGTGAACTATTTGGTAGCCGTAAGTTATATACAAACTATTATCCATAAAAAAAATATAATTGAATACGTTGACAAAATGAACAAATTCATGGAGAAATTTACTTTCTTTAACTTAAAAGGTGAATAAACCTAACTGCATATTTTTCTATACTGATTTTCGAGGAAAGAGAAAATATAAATACCATATTGGACATATCATGGTTTTGAATGACTATAATATCTATTATTTCTAATTTATAACACGAATAATTTAAAATGATATAAAATAAGTTGATAAACATAGTTTATAAAATAATTTTCAAGTATAACTTTAATATATAAAATAAAAAAGAAACACAATTTCTCACAGAGGCAGTGAAAAAATTATCACACAATAAACATAAACTATGATTAAATTTAAATTATGAGACGCGTTAACTATTCTCCCCTTTTGAGCTTAAAACCCCTTTTAACTTAATTTAAAAGCATTTGGAATGGATAAACTCTATTTGTAAAATTTCGTGATACAAAGATAAAGATAGACAAGAAAAGGAGAGAAATATGAAGTTAAAAATTAAAAGCGAAAGAAAGAAAGAAAGAAACTTAAAGAAGACAAAATTGTTAAAGAATTTATTTATATATAAAGTAGATGATATAACTTTTTGGAACTTTGAAGGCAGATATCGATGTTTAGTCATTTTCATGAATTTCATAATTACAGCACATAACAATATTTGCAGAATGGTTTTGCTTTTAGATACGTGCTTCCTTTATGGATGAAGAAATGGTCAAATCCAAATGAATAAAAAAAAAAACTACGCCAAAAATGACAATATATCCAATACTGCAAAATTCTCAGTGTATATGCAAGCGAATGTGTTGATCCAGATATCATATTATATTTATGTTTGTAAGAGTGTTTAATTTAGAGTTTTAAAAATAAAATAATTGAGAATCATTTATTCACAATACGACTATGTTTACAATTTATTCTAAAGCTTTTTAAAGGAAAAAATACAAAATATATCTAGAACACAACACACTTATTTAATGTATACAAATTCTACTGTTAGAGTTGTACTTGAACAGAAAGAATGAAAAGTCTTAAAAGTTGAATTTTAATAATAAATGTAGAATATGCTTCTACACAGTTGCTTTTTCTTTTTCATCCAATATAGATGTTACATTTTTTTATTTTCTAATATAAGAGTATCTGTTAGCTGGATATGTGTTTTTGTTATTTAAGAGAGACACATGTGTTCAGTGTTGTGTTTTACATAGAAAGTAAAAACATTCCATAAATATTCCATTTGATTTATTTGTGTTTGTCAATAAAAAAAATAATAAGTATATTTTTTCTTTGAATTGTTCTTGAATTCAAAATTTAAAATTTTCTATATAATATAAAAATTTAGGTTGAAGATGAAAGTGCAGAGTGTTATATGAGAAATATAGATTTGATGGGGTGAGTGGTGTAAATATTCCATTTCTTATGGTCAAAAGTAAACAGTCAACAAAGGGAGAAAAAGAAAAGAAGTATCAGATTTGTTGGTTTTCTTTATAAAATACTTATGAACAGAGAAAAAAGCCAAACAATTACTCTTTTTTGGCTCAGAATATCAGCACAGTGTCACTTCAATTTATATATGTTGCTTCTTAATTTTATTTATTTAGAAAAGTTTCAGTTCAATTTGAAATAATTCTTAATATCCGGTTTTATAAGACTTGCGTGCAAGTATAGAAATAAAAAGATATTCAAAAACAAGCACATAGATTATTTGGAAAAAAATTTGATGACAGAATTGTATACTTGATATTAGATGACATAGTAAACTCAACATGTTTTTCTTATTCTTATTGATATCTTAAATCGTTGATTTGTGTTTTAAACCAAATGATTTATATGATGTCTATTAAAAAATATAAAAGATTATGATGAGACGAAGAATAGTAGTTTTATTTATGTATAGACACCATGTTTACACATTTTTTATAAGAATAAAATATCTCTATTGCTTTTTTTTTTTTTACGATAAAAAAATCTATTTTTATGATTATTTATCAATAAAATATCCATAGTAAAGATAGATTTTTTTTGGCACATAGTGATTACAGTTAAACTCATATATAGGTCAGAAAATATATTATTGTTTTCTGTAGCTTTGATTCCTTCTAAAAGATGGAAAAGGAATCTAAAAAGTTTCAATTATTAGTACTGTTGCTAACGGAAATTTTGCTGTATAGTCCTCGAATTAATTTGCTGAATTTAATCCCTGTTCACTTCTATTTTGCATTTCTTAACTGACAATAAGTTTTTATGTAAAAACAATTAGAGATCGATATAATAATGTTTAAATAATTATAATAATCCCAAAAATATGTATAAACTGCTTTGTTTTAATTGAGTGGAAAATTTACCATTAATTCTTCAAATTCGTATCGTTAAAATTTCATTTCAAAGCCATCATTCCATTAATTGAGGTTATAGTAATACTAGTATTTTGAGTTTCAATTTTTTGACCAGTTTGAAAACACATTTGGTTGAACATAAAAATAAAATTGTATTTTTTTATCAGAAATTAAAAAAATAAAATTGTATAAAGTTTTGACTAAATCTTGTCCCTAACCACCCAACATCATAAAGCAATCACAACAAACAGACCAAACAAACAGAAGAAAATACACTTTTTAAATAAGTTGTGTTTTTTCTTCTCCATATAAAATTGAATCTACGCACGCGCAAAATTGTGTTAAAACAAACAAACAAAAAAGTATTGTTTCTCAATATTAATTAAAAATTAAAAAAAAATCATGTTAAGAGTTCACTGGAGTTTTTATTGCCTCGAAAAACTCTCAAATTCAAAACATATAAAACGGATATATAACAGATTATCTCTAACAAAAACAACTAGAAAATAATAATTTTAATGCACTACGCTTTTTTATAACATTTTGTTTCAAAACTTGAATATTTTCCATTGAAAATAATAAACTAGGCAAAACAAAAAATATTATTACAAATTTAATTTTTTTTTTCATTTTCCCTGTTATCAGCTTTCAATGGAGAGTGGTAATTAGAAGACAGAAATCCCAGTCTTCTCTGATAATCTTCTTAAAATTTTCTGTTCATGTCTTCCTTTCAGTCATGAATCCCAAGAAAATCAATAAGAGGTTAAGAATCATGAATCCCATGAGAGCATTTTCTTTGTTTTGTGTTATTTTTATCAAGAAGAAAAAGAAGAACAGATTCATGCGAGCAAAGAGAAAGGAAGGCTGTGAGAAGCCCTAGAGACTAGAGAACAGATAAGCATACTGCAGCTCTTCCAAATGCTAAGTCAGCAACTTTCTTGCCAGATCCATACACCCATTTGTTTCAGCTACAGCAGTGGAAGTAATAGTTCTCTTTCAGCAGCAAAAATAGTATAAAAATCTCACAGAAATCACTGAAATGTTCAAAATGTTGTCTTCTTTTCTACAAGAAAAGTATGGTTTTGAACTCCATATATATGCATCCTTGAAACCCTTTCTGGGGTTTTATTTTTTGATCACTTTAATAAGGGTTATTTTATCTGCAAGGAACAAATCGGACTGAGAGAGGGAGAGAAAGAACATAACTAAATTAAGGAAGAGGAATATACCCGGATCCAGAAATGAGGTATAATAGCAAAGCAACAGCAAATCCCTAAGATTTGCAGATATGGTGAGGCAGAAGAGAGTGATGGTTGTTCTGATAGGAATTGTGATGAGAAGCCCTAGGTAGGTAGGGAAATTGAAGAGTGAGTGCAAGACATTGAGGCCTGAGAGAGAAACCCTAATGGCTATGGAAAATGGAAGATAATGGAGTAGCTTGGAATGATTACCCAAGGAAAACACCAAATAAGGGCTCAAATAGTAACAGGCAGTGCGTCCTTGTGTGACAGAAAATGACATTTTCTTTTAGGCTTAAAGGTTATTATTAGGGCAACAAAATAATTGCAGCAAGTCCCAGACAAGTGTGCCTTTATTTTCTGCACCTTATCTAACTCTCAGTCTCTTCTCATCACCCTTTCTGTCATCTTTTGGTTTGTGCCCTTCTTAAGATACCCATACCTTCAAATCAAGGGAAGCCCCATAAAGGGGAGTGAAAGTCACATGCCTAGATATATACTTCCTCTACTTTCATTTCTAATTCTCCATTTTCCTTCTTTCTAGTGTGCATGATATGTAATACCTATCTCACTAGTCATAATTAAAGTGAAACAAATACAAAATAATGGACTGTGATTCCATTGCTGCACCAATAACCAAAGCACTGAATAGACATTCCATTCAGAGAGATCCCTTCATTTTTTACAAAAGTAAAATTCAAAACCTAACTCATTTTTCTTCTTACGTTTATCTTATGTCAAAAACAAACTTTAACTCTGTAACACATATCCATTCATTTCTTATATTCACTTTTCTACCACCATGTGAAACCTGTTTTCTCACTATATTTTAAGCACAGAGACGAAACAACATTTTCTGCGAGTTTTTTTTTCAACTGTATATAGGGATTCAATTATTGATATAATTTTTACCTCAACAAAAATAGTATATATCATATGTACCATAGAGGATAAATATTTATTTTATTTGACTGTAATTTAAATTTTATTATAAGTTTTTAAAAAAATTAAGAACAGTTTTGGATGAGTGGTGTCCAGATGTTTTTTTTCTTGCGTTTTTTTTTTTCAGAAAAAATGAATAAAATTAAAAACAAAGGCGGATTAAAAACACATCAACAATATAAATAAATAAATAAATAAATGAAAAAAAAATCACTCTTCAAATTAGAAATTCAAATTTATACTATAAGACCATTTTTTTAATTAAATGCACATTGTGTGTAAAAAAATAAGTTTACTAGTATCACGTGTCTTTGTTAATCTAAATGATAGTATATAAAAAAAATCTAAATGATAGTATATTCCAATCCCATAAAAACACAAGTATTTTAGAAAAAATGAGATTTAAATAAAATATTTTATTAAAAGTAATCGGCAAGATCTTTGCAAAAAAAAGAAACCATTAGCAAAACTTATTATTACACGACATGGTTATTATCATGAATATTTAACACAGTAACATTTTAAAAATTCGAACAGAAGACACTGTTCATTTTTTTATGCTTCATATTGATTTGAAATATTTTAAAGTTTTAGGATGCTTTCTTTTATTTTGCCCACGTGGGTGCTTTTTAATGCTATATTTATTAATTTATTTACTTGAAATTAAACAATTTTAAAACAAAATTATATATTGAATTAACATATAAGACACTTTTTTAGAATAAACATGTTACTATGACAATACACAACTGTTTTGTCATTAATGGGCTCTTATTTTATTATTCATTGGGCTACAAGATTCGATTGTGGGTTATGCTAGTAATATATTTTTTTATATAAGGTTTTGACCATTCTTTAAATGTGTTACATTATTTTATTTTATTTTTTATTGATAAATTTTTTTTGACAATGCATTCAGATGTTTTGAATGTTGTAGGTGTTTTGAATGTTGGTGTTTCATTGCAAATGTTCATTGTACAATATATTAGTTTCCGAGTAGAAACACGTTTTGTTTTATAAGAAGATGAAAGTAGGAAAGGTTTTGGAGGGATTGTAACATTATAGGGAAGTAGGTGGTCTAAAATCCGCTTTTTTTTTTATAAAAGTATAAATATTCTTAAAATCTTCTAATTATTTATTTATTTTTGTTGTTTAAAAAAATTATTTTTGTTAAAAAAATCATGAAAATATAACACAACTATGATTATTTTTTTATTATTATTGAAAAAAAAAAGTCATATTCTTTGATTTGAGTACTCTCGATGTTTGGTGCCCTATAAAGACTAGTTCATAACGTTGACAACTTGGTGAAAAAAAATTAAAAAAAATAACGTTGTACAACTTATAGTATTAGATTAACAAATAGATCTAGAAGGATTTAAACGTCAATATTTGACAATAACACTATTAATTAAGTCAATTAGAAATATTATTAGGGTAACGAATGTGTTTATTATCTTTGTCTCTTTTATCTCTTTTGTAGATTTTTTTTTTTCTTGAAAATTGATTGGAACATCTAGCTGCTCTAATTATATAATTTTTTTCTCTGATAAAAAATGTAATATAGCAAATTAAGTTTGGTATAGATAAAGTGACATTAAAATGTGTTCCTTCTTAAAGTGTGGTGTTTTTGGCCCGTTATGGTCTACTTTTGTGCTGCTGATGTAGAATTTATTCATATAACAGCTAAATATAACGTAATAACTCTTAGTAAATTATTATTATTATTTTACTAGTTGTATATAATTTTGGTACCTTTCATACCAGTTAACATGAATTGCTCTGCTTGCTTACAAAAAAAAATGGTGTTTTTTTTATGGTAAAAAGGTATATTTAAGAAATTTATAGACGTGAATTCTGGATTAAGCCAATAAATATTGTACTTACAAGACGTGAATAAAGCAAGAGAAAAAATCTACTTACAAAAAAAATTATTTTATTATATTCTGTCGATAAAAAAAATCAACATGGTCATAAAAATATTTGACTCTGTAAATAGAGATTACAGAAGACGATTAGTTATAAAATACAAGTTTAGATATCAGGGATTTCTTTATCTCTATAACTATTTCTATAAAAAAAAAAAAAAAGATTTATACATAAATTAATTTATAAAAGCCATTTTAATTTATATATCTACGTATTTTTTGCTTATAAAGAAAGATAACTTTAATCAAACGAAGATGCAACAAAAATAAATTTATTATTTTGATATTCGGTTAGAAGACATAAAATGGTTTTGCGATACAATATTTGTATTAATATTGAAATGAATTGTTATAAAATATGATTTTTCTTAACAAAAGTTATAAATAAATAATGTAGCTTAATTTTTGTCCACTTCTCTAACTCTAATTGATGGGTTTGTACGATTTTATTTTTTTTTGCAACACATCAAGTTGTGATGGTTTGTACGAAAGTTTTTTGGATTATATTAATCAAAATAAATGCTCAAATTGTTATTCTTTTCTTTGTTGGTCAAAACCGTACAACTGCTTTCCGTCAAATTTGTTTCTTACGTGTTTCTTTTTCTAATATCATCATCAATAATGATGATTATGAATTACATAAATGTTTTTTTCAGAAAATTGCTACCATCATACTACGGATAAGTATTATATCATATAAAGTTATTATACTTTATCAAAAGGGACTAAATTATATTGCATAAAATAATTTAGTTGGTATTATGGTATAAGAAATATGAATGACAAAATATTATTAAGTCAAAACCATATAAGAATTAAACCAAACATGCTGCAAGAATACCAAACCATATCATTAGCAGATAAACTAAGTAACTGAAAACTAATGACACAAATTGCATTGCTCAGTTATGAGCATTTGAGATCCATTATCCCTCCTTCAGACTTATTCAAACCAGACAAGTAAAGGTTATCGCCATGTTTGACTACCTTTTTCTGACTTGCCCCTATAAATTAATAAATCACACTAACATACCTACTATAAATAGTGCACACTATTCACATTCTCTCCTTTCGTAAAGATCAAACAAAAGATAAGACTGAGTTCAACTATAAAGTATTTGCTTAACTTTCAAAGAGGGAGATAATTTTATTGTTCGTTGGATTCTTAAGTATTTATGAACTATACTTTCTAATTTTTTACGTATCAGGACATTTATTGTCAAAATAAAAATGATATTTTTCACTGTGGGTGTAGGATTTCTCATAACACGCTTCAAATGATCAAAATATGAAAACTGCTGTTATTTTGACCTTTTTCATAATAAAATGACAGTTTCTAACACCCAATATGATAACGAATACAAAGCATTCAAATTCAAACTTATTATAAAACCACAACAACAGAAAAAAAAATGGGAACTGGAAAACAAATAAGATTGCTGGGAAAAGTGCAGTAGCAACTCACCTTGAAAATGAAGGTCTGATATGTGGCTCTTTGTTTTCAACAGCAGAATGCAATTAGTTCTGCAGTCTGGAAAATGCAATTGGTAGTGCAATAAAGATTACCATTCAACATATACATAAATCATAAATCTCTTCCTGTGTTGGTGAATAGATAAATTTTGAAAGGTAACTAACCTGAGATCCAGGGAGCCATGGAAAATTTTATCTCTGAGCAGCAGTAAAGAGAAAATGGTGGATCATATCAGTTGTAGATATATACAAACAAAAGGTATTTGAAAGCATTATTGAATGTCTACAGATTTTGATAGTGAAATCAAAAAGAATGGAACAAATCTGTCAGAAGAAAGATTTCATTTATAGGCATGATGATGAAGGGTGATACTTGTTCGATCTTGTTACCAAATTCCTGCTTACGTTGCCAACTGATTACTATTCAATAGGGTTTATAAGTAGGAGCTTGCCTATTACTGTATTAGGGGCTAAGCTAGTTCTTGGCACGTAAAGGAACAGTGAGCTCTCTACTCTCTAGTGTCTACACAACTACAACTTACACAGTTTGTAACAGTGTGTTATGTGCAGTGTTGTGAATCCACATTTACCAGAATGGAGAGTCCTACTTCATCTTATAGTGTTATGAAGATACCTTGGTTTGTGTGGTGTATGATATATCTATATATATATATGGCATCCTCGTCCCTTCTAACATAAAGGTATGTATGTAAGTATGTGTATATATATATATAGGTCTGTAACAGTGTAGGGTAGCTGACTAATCAATCAGGTTCATATATATCTTTTGTTTTGTTACCTTTTTTCGTTTAAGCATGAGTTAAGCTGCACAGCTTCAGAAACATGCTAATTGAGGGAAAGTGTGATAGCTAGTCACAGGTCTACTCTAGATAGCATCTACACTTTAACATTACCAATTTCCCATATCTGTTTTAGCTGTGTCATGTTTTTCAAGGACAAATTAATACTTGTTTCAGCTACACTTCTTTTTTTGTTTCTGCTGCACCATCAGAAGTCTTACAATGAAATTAAGTATAATTTTTTTTTTTGTTTCTGTCATGAAATTGTCCTAATCTTGTACAAGTGAACTTTAAATTGAATTGAAGAAATTATTGATATGACCTAAAAAAATAAACTATCCCTTTTAAAAATAACAAAGGGTTATTGGTGTTATGCACAATAAATAGATTAATTGCTTCTAAGAAATAAAGAAATTCAAGTATGGAAAATTATCTCTTGAGAACACTATTCATTAAATACATCTACTTAATAAAAAAAATTAATAAAATATTATATAACAATTATAGCAAAAGAATAGTTAATTAATACATTTTTTGTATTCATCTATCTCCTACTAAGATGGAAGGATTTTTAAGGAGTAATATGATTAAAGATCTCTCACATTGATAAAATTAATTTATAATATATTAATGGAAGTAATTATAATTTTATAAGTCCAATTTTAAAAAATAAGTTAAATTTAAACTCATTATCTATAAATATCAAGATTTATCCTATCAATATTGATTAATAATTATAACCTTGTTTTTATATAAAATCATTTACAACACATAGTTTAATTAAGACTATTAAGAATGATATTAAGTATTGATATAATAATTAACACACATATTTATTTATATATGCCGTCCTTTAGATGAGAAAATTATCAACATTCTATTAATAATTATAATTTTTAAGTCAACATATCAACTTATTATTTTTAGTCTCTAAAATTAGTTTTTATTTAATATTTTTAATAATATAAAAAAAAAATATTTTTATAAAAAAATTAATAAAATTAGTCTCTAGTATTTAAAAGTGTTCCAAACCTTATAAAAAAATTAAACACTTATAAAAAATAAATATACTATCTTAATCTCCAAACTATACCAACAAGACCAAAATGATCTTAAGAAGATAAAACTATTGTAACATTGATGTAAAACCCACACTTATCAAAACAACAACGATAAATGTCCTAAAAAGGAACCTGTTGAGATAAACTAAAGGGGATATCATGACAAAGGATACCATACTAACCTTTGCAAAACACTTTCGATACTATATTTTTTTCATATAAGTACATTTCTTTTTTTTATTAATTCTTATCACATTATTAGTCATTTTATCATTTTTTTTCTCTACTTTTGTCTTTTTTTAGCTTTTTCTTCCACCCAAAACGACAGGAGGCGCGCATTTATATTTATCCTTTTTTTTTATCCTATGTGTAAATAGGTTAAAGTTATGATGTACAATTTAACAAAAAGGACAAAAATATTTCCAAGTATACATGGTCATAGAAAAAAAAGAAAATATTACATGTTAGAAGTAATAACACAATAAACAAATATAGATAAACTTTAAAAATCTAGTGTTGAGAATATTAAGCTGTTAATAAAATAGAGTAAAGGTAGAGAGATAATAAGCATAGAATGCCTATGAAAATATTAGGGCTTATGCATATAGTCTTTTCCACCTTCTTTTCACTCTGGTACAAAATTATAATTGTTAAACACCTTTTTAAACTCCCTTCTTAGATTAAACATTTTTTTTTTACATATAACTTCATATTTTTGACGACTTTGAATTCGTACTTTGTGGATATGGATTTACTTAATTTATTTTGAAACAACTCTAGCTGAAAGCATATAAACATATTTGTTTTCCATAATAACAAAACTGGGCATATTTTCCAATTTAATTTCGTAGAGACATTTCCTTTGCCCTTGGTAGGTAAAGAAAAGAAAAATAAAGTGGGTAAACAATAAAGTGAAATTTAAAAGTAATTGATCCAAAAGAAATAAACAAAAATATATAAAAAATTGTACAGTAAATTTTATCAATTTTTTTTCCAAATATTTCTACTAATGTTCATTTTCTCCCATTCTAACCTTTTTCCTATCATGTCCACGGTAATTAATGCTTGAGAGAGTATAGTTCTGTGTACCCAAGTAGTAGGGTTCTTATCTGGAAGTACTGTTATATATGATGTGAATGAATATGAGGAGCTATATCCATGGACATGTAGGTAGTAGCTAACTGAGAGAAGGTTAGTACAAGGCTATAAACTTTCTTTACCCTTCAAAGGCGCTAAAAAGAACACAGCTGAATTCCTTTTTCAGACATGCATGGATTCAAAATTAATAAGCGGATCTTATAGACTGTCACCTTATGACTCGTGAATCCTGTGTAGTTATACTCATCATTGTCATCATCCCAAATTATCAAACTCCATATCTGCATCACACTGATACCATAGTGGACTCTACTGTCACATGCATACATTATTTTCTAGGTTCAAATCCCATATCACAAGTACCAACCTCAATTCTGTCACATACACCCATGCTCATCAAGTTTCCACTTAAATCTCATGTTTTCAAAAAAATATCAAAATTTCACTTAATTCTTATTACATGTAAAGTTGAATATGTGAGTTTTCCGTATGGTGTCTTAAATTCTTGATATTTATGTATTCGATTTAATGGTAGTGCATTGTTTTATTATTCAATTATTAGTGTTAGGAAAGGAAGTAGATGATTAATCCGTGGATTTTAGATATATATCACCTTTTAAATGAAACGATTTAATTTAATTGTTTATTGTTAATAAAAAAAATAAGTAATTTTAAACAAAAATAAAGATCCACCAAAATATATACCTATAAAAGAAAAGAAGTGAATTAATTACAAGTGATTTACTTCAATCTAATATTTTCCATTTTTTTAAGGTTGTCATAAAATTTAATGTTATAAATTAAATTTGCATGTATACTAGTATTAAATATTATAAACTAATCAACTAAAAGCTATAAAATAATTAATTAGCAGCTCTAAAATTAACACTTAAAAAACAGTTATAGTTAATTATATTAATCAGTCCTTTCAATACTTAAACACAATAATCAAACATTACTTTAACTTGTTTTTTTTAATTAAGGTTTAAATTTAACCATTTTGTAATTAAAGTTAGACTTATATACCAAAAAAAAAAACTATAAAAATAATTTTGCATTACATTTATTTTTTTCTATTTTTTTATATGTGATTCATACCAACTTTCTCGTATCAAATGTAATAAAAAATAAAATCCATCTTTTACTTATAATAATTAAAAATTACTTATAATAATGCGAAATTTAAGTTTAACTTAATTTTATAATATTATTTTATAAAATGAATTTTATACTATAACTTATGTAGATGGAATGCATTATATTTAATGGAAGAATATGTAAAAATGATAAACAATATTTTTTTAAAATATTTAATATAAACTGCATACATACATACATATAGTTTAAGCTCAACTTCTGGATACATAAAAAATACACTAATACTATATATATAGTATTTATAAGTTGAGGTAATAAATATTTCCCTTATGCAACAATCAAACTAGATAAAATTACTATGAATAATTTGTAGCATTTATATGCACTTCACAACAATAAATACGAATAGGATAATAATCATAGGAGTGAATTGGATTATATTCATCTCCGTTTTAATGTTAAATTTTGTATTCATTTTGTCCTTTTTATATTAGATAAATATAAAATTTGTATTTTGTTCTCATTATGTGAAATAACAAATTGTCAAGGTATATGATAAATTGATTCTATATTTGATTAAATATAGAATGTAAAAATGTATGAAAAATCCACAAAACTTGAAAACAAACATGTATATCGAGAAAATAATAAGTTTGAAATATTATGAGAGATAATTAATATATCTTTCAGAGTGAATGATTATTTAAAATTGAAAAAGTTTAAACAAAATATATGTTTGAGAAAATGTAAATGAAATAGTTAAAGCCACGAAAGATTGATCGATTACGATGACATTATTTTTAAAAAGAAGAATCATGAAATAGTTAAAGCCACTTTAAGAGTGAAAGTTATTTTCATGTTTTTAAATTACAAAATGCCATACAAACATTATATATGTAATCACTTTGCGAGACTAAAAATACATTCGTATATAATCACTTTGCTTAAAAGCGTCTCTACACAATTACAATCAATGAAAGTGATGTTATAATCTAGATTATTAATTAGAGACCAAAACATGTTAATAAAATGTAGTAATGGTTTGGTTAAATCCAAAATTTTACACAATTCCATAAAGTACACTACAAGAAAATGTTGTAATAGTAACTAATTTAGAAACTAAAAAAAAATAGTTTCTATAGAAACCAATTTAGATACTATTTTATAAACTAAAAATTATTGGTTACTAAAAAGTATCTATTATTAATAAAAATTTAATATAATTAAATACTATATTTTTGGTAGCTAATGATAAAAATAAAAATAAAGGATTTTTTAGAGACTATTTTTTTAGTCTCTTGTTAAGATGTAATTGGAAACCATTTTTTTAGTCACTTTTAATTTAATTTAGAAACTAATTTTTGGTCTCTAAAAATAATAAAATTAGAAACTAATTTTTTAGTTTCT
>Ga0123342_1003859_pt1 | contig 23571 bp, 10 predicted proteins | sample Turbeawhitnodule_FD_89960 | JGI IMG/M metagenome (GOLD analysis project Ga0123342, IMG submission 89960) | Root nodule microbial communities of legume samples collected from Mexico - Turtle bean Mexico white nodule | ecosystem: Host-associated > Plants > Roots > Nodule | place: Mexico: Nepantla... | reverse complement strand
TTAATAAATGTTAATTTTTTATTTTTTTTTTTTTATTTTTTTTCTTTTTTAATATAATTTTTTTTTTTTTTTTTTTTTAAATTCTTTTTTTTTTTTTTTTTTGTGTTTTTTTTATTTTAAATTTTTATTTTAATTTTTTTTTTTTTTTTTTTTTTTATATTCTATCTTCAATTTTCTCAATTAAATGATAATACTTTGAAACTAATACACTTCTCTTAAATGATTTGTTAGTGTCGGATATTCGTATCGGATACCAATACTCACATGACACACGTATTCATGAAGTATCAAATTCAAAAAGTATTTGTTGGATTTCTGAAAATTCTAGAACAGTTCTAACATAATTTTAAAAAGAAAAAATACATTAATTTTCTAAAAATTCAAATTTATTGTATAAATGTTTATTATGATTATAAAAATAAGAAACAAATTCTTTTAAACCAGTCATGAAAAATATCTTTTTACTACAAAAAATTATCTGAAACATATTTGTGCACATAAATATTTATTATCAATTTATATAATTCATAATTATATAATATATAAATTTGTATCTCTGTGTCTTATATTTTAAAAATTATACGTATTTTCGCATCCATGTCGATGTCTGTGCTACCTAATTTATAACTCTTTCAGTTATATAATTTAATTTACATACTTCCATATATACTGCCATTTGATCTACCATTTGATGAAAATAGAAAAAAAGATCATTCTCTTATTTATTCTATTATCTAAAAATATTATTATAACACTTTTTTTTTTCAGCTTCTTATTTATCTAGCTAAATTTGTGACTTTTAGTTAAATCGATATTGGAATATCTTAGTTGGCATACATATACTCTTATCTCACAGCACGTCAAAATTATACGAATTGAATTTTAGTATTGTACTAATTATCTCGTGCAGCTCATGTGAAATCTAAGATGGATAAGCTTTAAAAATAAAATAATGCATTTAATTTATTTTTTTAAAAGTAGCTAAAACTGCATATATAACTAATAAAAAAAAATCTTTTACTTTTATATGATTTTAAAAAGTATAATTTTAGACTTTATAAACAAGCTAGCTGTAGAATTTAGTATAACTTTTTATCCATTTCATTTCATGATCCATTTTTTCTTTCGATGTGAAATTAAATACTTTTTACTTAAAATTTGTCAATATAATTACAAATATCTAAAATGAAGTTCAATATGTTTTTCAATTATTTTATTTGAAATTTTTGATAAATTAAAAAAATATACATTTTTATTTTATTCTCAAATCATTACCCGTCAAGGTGAAAAATGGAGTTGCTCCCTCTGTATTGAATTATTTATATAAGTAAGTGCAAATCTTCATCCAGAAATCAATTTTATGAAATTAAATTAAATTTAAAATTTAATTTATAATATAGTATTAGATTTATAATATAGTATTAAAGTCATGTTTAAAGTTTATGCTAAAGAGTTTTGTGTTAGCTCAATAATCGATTTTATGGATAATAAAAATAGTTGCTAGAAAATAAATATGCTTTTTCTTACATAACATTTTTTCTTAAAAATATATTAAAGCAGAGTTTGAATGTATCCCTAATCCCTATGCTCAAATACAGAGTGCCATCTCCATTTTTCCTGAATTCTCCAGAGATTTGTAGTTTTATTTCCCATCCCTCACTTTTTCTTCCATTTTCCATTCCTTCTCGTTACTCCTTCATCTTCTTCTTTTTCTTTTTCGTATTTTTTTAATATGCACAAAACCAATTTCACTGTGACCAAATTGCCCAGCTCTAACTTAGTATGTGATTCGTGGTCAGAGAGAATTGCTTGTCAGGTGCATCCTATTACCCATCTTCTTCTTCAGTTTCGTAGTTTGTTCTTGTTTATTGTGGACGTAAAAGCTCTTGAAAAGTTATGTTGCAAATCTACATACAGCTAGGTTTCACATCCATTTTGTGTGATAAAAAATGCAAAAGGTTATCAAGTGCTAATATTTTAATGCAAGTTCCATTATATTAAAATTTGTTGAAAATTAATAGACATGAGTTATTAAATACGAGTTATAAGAATTTGTGATTATGAATGTGTTGGCTCAATCTCAAGTTTGTATTTCCCCTTGTTTGTTGGTAATAATGCTATTATTCTATACCATTCTGGTTTCTAGTAATGCTCTTTTTTTCCTTTCCTCAACTAGTTTCACCAGGTCAAATTATTTCCTTTTTCTTGTTTTCTTGGATGTTATTTGTCGTTTATTTACTACTATATTTAATCCCCGAACCTCAAACAGAAGTCTGAAAGTTAACTATTCAGTGTTGAAATTTTTGGTAGCAAAGCCGAATCATTGTTATGTCGAAATATTGTGGCTAGAGTTGGGGACTGGGGGAACAAAGGGTCTTGATGTTTATTGGTCTCTGGATCCCTTTTAGATGTGTAATTATATCTATTTGTAGGTTTAGAACACAATGACTGAGTGAGTGGATTGTTTATAAGTGATCTTATTACCACTCACTGAGTCTTTTAGAATAGCATTTCAAAGGTTCGTGCAGAGTCAAAATTGTCCACCTGCAGTCTCAATTTAGATGTCTTCTACTGTTCTGCCTCACACTTAAGACCCGTTTGCCTTCTTAGCTTTATTTTGAATATCTTGATCACTAGCAGCTGACTTGCATTTGTGATCTTGCAACATGGCAACTCTTTGTTTAAGATCTGTGATATGCTCCAGGTCTGCTTCATATATATTTTCCTTCCAACATATATTTTACAATCTCAAACTCAGTCAGCACTTTTGCATAGTCGGCAACTTGGGCTTTGAATCCTCCCATTCTCAGACAGCAAGGTTTAAACCCTCATATTGAAAATCTTTGCCTCTATTACTTCTGTTAAAACCCTTTTTTATCTTTATTCCTGATATTTGATATGTACATCATAATGTGCCATTTTTATCTGCTTGAAAACTTAAAAGCATCATGGTTGAAAATGGGTTCTTTATTAGCTTTTGCATAAATTTACACTTTAGTACTATTTATGCCAATGTTCAGAATAAGACTCTCTTTATATCTTTATATCTGTTTTAGAAAACATATCCATATATTCTGTCGTGTATATACAGTGTTACAATATTTTTCAAGTTTATTAGACCTGGTTTGGTTAGTGTAAAATGCCTAAACGCCTAAACGCAATTTTAGGCATAACATAACCCTGTTTTATATACAATAAAATAAATAGAAATTGTACAGTGAGTAATAGTTTAAATTAATAAAGGGTAAAATATAATGTATCGTGATAAAACCTGTATAAAAATTACAAACCTGAGAGTTGAGCAACTTCAATGGCGCAATACTATATACACTGTTCTGAGGAGTTTATCTAACCTTAACTTTTTTTCCAGGTTAAAACAACATATATCGTAAAGCACTTAAACCCATCTATTCAACTCTTGAAAAAATTATAACAATTCACTTTTTAAAATTATTCTTTATCATAGGCTGAAATTTATTGAAACCAATAAAATATTATTTCTTTTTAACAGGCCACCCTTACTGTATTTTTTTTTAATTAATTTTAACTAATAGCATATAATGTTAAAAATAACGTGTTCAAACATATATTATTATAACTCTTTCCATTTGTTGGTAATTTTAAAACTTACTTTTAGGTATATATTCATTTTTTTCTTTCTATCATCTTTCAGATCGTATTTTCTTGTTATCTCTCCTTTTTTTTTATCATCATATCCCTTATTTATAATTTTCCTTTTTCTTTCTTATTAGAAAAATTCTGACACCGTTAGATTTATTTAGAAAATATTTTGTAATTTCTTTTCCTCGGGGACTTCATATATTATTTTTCTTTTCACAGAAAAAAAATTATCTTGAGAGGGATGTAAGGAAATTGCCTGACTCAAACCAAGTGCGTAGAAGGGACAATTTGGTCCCACTTTGTCACTATGTCCAGTCAATTCCAAGAGCACTTTCACTAGAGTGTTAAGCATTTCTAATAACTTGGCAATCTAGCTACCTTCTCTAAGTTATATAATAGTCTCTGAAGTAGATATTCTTGATTTTTAAAGGTTTTTCTTTTTATCAAAGTCTGAATCATTATCTAAGTCACAAGAATCTTGAAGAATTATACCTGATTGACAAAATACATATTTTAGAACTAATTTGATGTTTAAATACATAAGAATACAATGCATTTTTTATGATTCAAAACATATATGCTCAACATCTGTTTGGATCAATTCAACCATTTATACTGTTCTATTTTGCTTTAATATAATGGCAGCAAAAGTAAAATTAAGCCAAAACGAAACGAAACGAATTGTGTGGTAATAGAAGTTTTTAGGATGAATCACATATGCACTAAATCATAATGCTCCCACTGACATTTTTATTAGATGATCATGTTAGGATCAGGGAAGACATATGGATGTGGACAGAAGAGTGTAGGGAGTACTAGGAAGAGAGAAGAGGAATGAAAAAAATTGTATGATGAGATGTTAAACATTTTACTGTTGAGTTTATTTATTAGAGCGCAAGTATCTGGATCTGCTCTTATACTTTAACCAAAGTGCATAAGAAGTCCTCATAGGAAGTAAAGATATATAGTAGAAACTTGAAATTGGAAGCCCTCTTTTAGAAACCATCTATGTATTGATACGTGTTAAATTGAATGTGGTGAAGTAAATAAGAAAGTGTGCATTGTACGTATGAGTTACAGGTCTTGGGATATATTGCTAAAGCGTGCTGCATGGTTTACCACCATTGTAGGGAGAAAAGGGAAGTTGGGAAGTAAAGGTTTGGAATTGTACACCTTACAAAATTCCCTGCCCCATCATCCATTAATCTTATTCCTTCACGTGTCCCCCAAAACTACACAACGAATCCCGGCCACACCCCTCCTACATAACCCTCAACCAACAACATATTCTCCTTATCCTAAATCCTTATTCAACTAACCAACAACCTTAATTTCCCCATTTCATTCTGAACAATGGAATCCCATGCCTCCAATTCCATTTCTCATTCTAACCATAATAACAACAACAACAACCATCATCACCATCACCACCACCACCACCCTAGGTTCAAACCAAGCCAACCCATCTCGGACCGGATAGTCCGTGCCCTCCGCCACCGTCTCCGCCTCCTCCACCGTGCCGGCCCCACCTTCTTCATATTCGGTGCCACTGGTAACGTCTACACGGTCACCCTCTCCTCCACGCCCTCGTGCACCTGCCCTGACCGTACAACCCCATGCAAGCACATTCTCTTTGTTTTCATTCGAGTTTTGGGCGTGCCCCTTGATGACGTGTGTCTAAGGAGGAGGACCCTTCGACCCTGCCAGATCGAACGCCTCCTCGGCACGCCCACGTTGCCGGAGGCAGTGGCAGGCGGCACCCTCCGGCAGAGGTTCCACCAGCTCTTCTTTGGCGGAGGGTCAACGAGGCCAAAGATAGAGACGGAGGAGGGTGCCACGTGCCCGGTTTGCCTTGAGGAAATGGGGAAGGAGCAAAACCTGGTTGCATGTGGGACATGCCGTAACCCTATTCATGAAGAGTGTTTGATGAGGTGGAAGAGAACAAGGGGAAGAAGAACGGCTAGTTGTGTGATTTGTAGAGCGAGGTGGAGGGACAGGGTGGAGCAGGATAAGTATCTGAACCTCTCTGCGTATGTTAGTGAAGATGACATGGGAGAACCTGCTGGGGGACTCTGCACTGGCTGAGTTTAATGTACATAATGTTTAATGTGGTTAAAGAATCAAAATCAAAACTGAATGTTTGTTTGCTATTTGTAAAGAAGGGTCGGAAATTGTTTATGTTGAAATTATGATCAGTCAGAATAGTTGTGTATTGTTTCTGTAGTTGATACTTCCTTTTATTGCTGTTGGTTCTTTTTCTATGTTTATAGCAATTATCAGTTTCAGCAAGAGCAGCACAACACGAACCTTGTCAGAATGATGCTACGGCTCTGCGCTTGGGCTACATTTTTATCAGACTAAATCCAACATCTGTTCAAATATAGTATGCAAAAGTTTCCTTCCTTTCCTTTTCCAAAAAAATATACTTTGAAACCATGAAAGGTAAAAACATTCATTTATTATGTCTAGTTATTTTTATAGCATACCTCTTCAAAAATTAAGCCACTGTCGGATTAATTATAATGTTGATTTTGAGAAAATTTAAACTTTCTATTTTTTTAATAAATAAAACTTGTTCTTACACAATATGTATATGCAGGGAAGAGTATATTGAGAAGTCTTCATTATCCTTCAATTACTTGATTCCCATCAACTTGTTTTTTAACTATTTGATTTTCTTCTTAACAATACAATGAGCTATCAACTTCTCCGTATGACACAGAGTGTGGATGTATTTATCAGTTTTGGTTAAGTATTCATTAATTATGTAATTAGTTAATTAAATTTATTGCTATTTATAATAATCATTAATGAGTTTATTACCTTGTCTTCACTTCTTCACAATAGGTCCTTCAATTAATTTTTATAATCAAACTTTATTTTATAATTTTTTTTAATTAATAATAAATATCTTTCGACCATATTTACGTATATTTATTTACGTGTCATTGTTTCAAGAAAATACATAATATTGAGCGTTGTTTTAATAAGTTCTCCTATAAATTATTCGCTCTTTCGATAATTCGACTTATTAGTTTAGAACTGATTTTAAGTGACTAGCTAAAATTTTAAAATACAAATTATTTTGAATTTTTAAAAATAAAATATTTTGAAATATTAGTTTGTTTAAAATTATTTTTCGTTGATTGCACCAAATCTTAAATGAAATGAAACTAAACTAATAAATATGTTTAAATCATTTAATCCTTTTTCATTATTTAAGAAATTAAGATATAGAATATTATGGCATGCACTTTTTTTTAATGAAATGGTTTAAGATCGTTTTCTAAATAAATCTCCAATATACAAAATGTATCTAGTATTATTTGAATTTAAACTATAATTATTTTTAAAAACTTTTTTTATTTATATTTATAATTATAACAAGTAATAAGTTGATTTTCTTAGTAAGTTTTTTAGGTAAACACATTTTCTTACTATTTTAAATAAATATTATAGAAATTAAATTCTTATTTCATTTAGCATATTTTTTTTTAAAATAAGACAAATAAGAAAAAATAAATAATAACTTTTAGAAATATTTTATTATAGCTTTATTTCTTATATGTTAGTAACTTTTTTTATTATAATAATAGCTATATAAAAAAAATTGTAATTGTATTGTATTATAGAAAAATTGTGGAAGTAATGTTTCAAATAGTTTTAAATAAAATCATTTAAAATAAAATTTATTTCCTTAAAAACGAACGAAAGGTTCTTTCAAACTGCATTCATGTGTTTTTTTTTTACAAATTCTTTTATTTTGAACATTAGATTAATTAGTATAGTTCTAAAATTTATGAGGATAATTGATTTATTATTTTATGAGACAAGTTTCTATTATATAATTTTTTTATATATTTAACAAGTATTTGGTAAATTATACGCTTATTTGAGTAAATGAAAAATAAATTTAAATCATAAAAAAATCAATTTATTACTATATGAAAATCTGTTTATGAATCTGTTTATATATATATATATATATATATATATATATATATAATTATTTTAAAAGACAAGAGATAATAAAATTGATATTTTTACAACAAAATATTAAACCATTCTTAAGTATTTAAGGATAATATAAATGGATTGATTTTGTTACATCCCTATTTTTATCCATATTTTATAATATATTATGCATGCAATATTTAATTAACATAGAGATGATAATGCAGGGCGGGTCAAGCATACCGGTCCGCAACCCGCTAGCAAAAAAACGCGAGAAGACTTAGCAATTCAACCTGTCTCACATAATTTGCAGTCCGCATGAGCCAACAGTAGGGCGGGAGGGACTGACCCACTGACTCCACAAAAAACCCGACAAAGTTGTGTTTTGTATGTTGTGTGTTGCTTTGTCACTGTCACAACAAATTATAACAGAATTTGATTGGAATAAGCCCTTATGATGCAAAAGATTTTGGTAGTATATATTGAATTATTGACAATAAATTAAAGTATAATTATCTTATTGGTTCCTACATTTATGGTCAATATTCAATTTAGTATAGTGATTTAAAAAAAAATCCACTTGGTCCCTATGTTTTTTAAAAAGTACTCAAATTGGTCCTTTCTGTTAAGTCTCATCTTACGGCGTTAAGTGTTGTTTATGTGACAGAGAGAAGTAGGATTGAGTGTTGTGTGAGGTAATCAATTGTGTTACACTAATCATATGTCTTCTAACAAACACATTGTTTTTGTTGCATCTAATGTTTTAGATTCATCATATTCATTCGGTTGGTTGTCTTGGTAGTGTTCTTGACATGGAGGGTGAAACACAAAAATAGTGATGCAATCTGGCTATGGGGATCTACCAGGCATAAATGTCTTTGTCTTTATTGTTAATCCTGAGAAAGAACCACCTCTTGTCACTGCAAACTCCAATCTAATCTATCCTAGCTGCAAACTATCCAGTTGAGAAACTTTCTTACTATATTTTTGATGAAGGTGGAGGTGCACTTCTGACATTTGAGGACCATCAAATTGCAAAGACAATTTATGTTGAGCGTGGTGCTGCCACACTATTGCAATTAAAAAATTCAAAGCTCAATTGTCCACCCACTCATTGCAATTCAAAAAACCTTAATCCACCAATTGATTTTTCACTAATTTGTCAATCCACTCCACTTGCCACCTCACACAACACCTAAGCAGCACTTCACGCCGTAAGATAAGATTTAACATAAATGACCAATTTGGGTACCTTTTAGAAAACATAAGGACTAATTTTTTTTTTAAAACACTATAGTCAATTGAATATTGACCATAAATGTAGGGACCAATAAGGAGGTAATCATACCATAAATTAATTATGGAGTACTTATGTCAAACACCTATGTTTGAATACATTCAAACTATAGAAAAATAAATTGGACTGAACTTGTTGAACCATCCTTTCTTTATCCTTGTTTATTGTGGGGTAGGATCATATTTTATTTTATACAATGACCATTTATTTTGTACTATGATCATATGATCATTTGAACAACTGAAATCATGACTTTGTGCTATCATTGCTTATTAAAACATAATTTGAATTTGATTGGAATAGACCCTTATAATGCAGAAGATTTTGGTAGTATATATTGAATTGTTGACAATAAATTAATTATGAAATACTTATGTCAATCATGTTTGAATACATTCAAAATATAGAAAGAGAATCAGACAAATAATATGTTTATTCTATATTTTCAGACATACTCTTAATTTATAAATTGGAATGGAGGAAGAATGTACTAACATGCTCTTTGTGAGTTTGAAATTAAGGAAGATGATAGTGAAAAATAATATGTAGCAATGGATGAGGAATGTATTAACATGCTTCAATTTTTCAATAGCAATGGAAAAAATAACAAATATTTTGATTGAATTCATATATATTCAATCTTTCAGTAGCAAAAAGTAGCAAATATTTTTAATTAATTTCTAAACAAAAAATTGTAGGCGAACTGACCATTATGCGGGACGGGACAAAGAAATCAGTAGTTTGTGTTCATTACGTGGGGCGAGTCAACCCGACCCGCACTTTGCGTGTCATTTTTAAGAATTCTAATATAAATTTAACTTTTAAGAACAAGCATAATCCATCAAAATTCTCATAATTTGTACAAAGTCATCAAGTATCTATCACATTCATCATTCACATTACTCCTCTCAAACACTTGACTATACTTTTGGAATACTCGTGTATTGAAATTAACATTCATAGACTTGCACTTGTCATACTACTCACATTCATGCGCGTAATCATCTCAATATTTCATCATCTCGTCATCTCATATGACATGGTAAATCCATTTGATTTGCTCTGATAAGTTCTTTCAAACCTCAAACTCAGCCAAATGAACCTCTTTCGACCCTCACCAACATAATTACTTCATCTATGTGATTTCATTATATTAGTAAAGTCAATATCGTCTCATTCAGTGGACATTCACAAATCAATACACCCATAAAAATAATCTCAACACGTATTTTCTTTCCTGAAAATATTATGTCTTGATCATACTTTCACATCATTTTATATCACATCTAACACATCAATATACCATTCAATCACATCATATTTTAAACTTTTCTAAACAATCCAAATATCTCAAAATTCAGTTAAGCATATAATTAAGTTCCTTTAATCATATTTTTAAATAAAATTTAGAATTTTCACTTAAAAACAATAAGCAATAATAAACTAGGCTTTCATAAGCAAAACTAAAAAATTTAAGTTTTCTTTTATAGAGAGTCTAGATTGAACAGAAATTTACTCGCTTGAATGAGATTGAGTCTCCCCCAAGCAAGAATTCTCTTCCTTTAGCGAGATTCAACTCGAGAGTACCTAGAATTCATCCTAGATCTCACCTAAAAGAGGCGAGAAGGGACTCGAGAGCATCTCATTTTTCATTTTATACTCGTTTGAAAGAGAATTATCTCGCTTGAGCGAGACATACAGAAACATTTGCATAAATGTGTTATATTACTCCTTTTATATTGTTGAATCAAATTGTCATTCAACTCATAATTTTAATAATCTACACATTAAACGTGACCGTTCTTACTCATATATACTTTCTAAATCAAACAACCAATTCTTAATCACAACACTTTTAATAACTTCTTCACCTTAAAATCAATATATAATATTTAAAATCAATCATTTCAGTCAATATATTACTTTACTCTTAAAAAAGACATCATACAATATAATTTGAGACTGGTGACCACGTCACCTCACATACAAATCTTCTAGCCCAAGGTTCTATTGAAAATTTAAAATTAGTTTGCCTTAACTGAACTTTAGCAGATGCTCTCTAAGAACTTTAATGGTAATTAACCTGCACCACAAAGTCCAAATAAAAAATCTAATTATATTACTAAGAACCTGAGCTAACATAGATTCATCCTGAAGGTAGAAGAGTCACATGCAAGGCATAGACAGAGACAACTAAACAAGTTCAAAATTTGACTCAAAGAGAAGAGTAAAAAATGAACTTACTCTATCATATGATATCCTGATTGGACAGTCTTGTAATCAAAATGATGAACAAAGAGGTCAGAATCTTAAAGAAAATGAAGAGAAAAGAAAAAATAAACTTTTAAAAAGATGATGATTCTTTTATAATGAAACCTGAATAACTGAATTTTCTATTTATATACTCTTTTCATTTTAATAATAAAATATTTATACGTCATTTAAAATATACACTTATATATATTCTTAGCTTATTTTTTTAATACAAATTTCATAATAAAAATACTTCCAATCATGTATAATATTAGTTCATTTAAAATAAAAAGTTATAATTTTAATAAATTTTAAATTAAGGTTAATATAATTTCCTTTTTCTTGTCGTCTTTCGGATTTATTTATGAGAGTCTAAGTATTATTTTTTTTCTTTTCGATTTTTTCGTGTCTCGTATTGGGTTGTGTATTTACATGCTTTGGGATAAACAGAGCGTGTGTTCTGGCTTTGCCAGTTGTCATCGGAACCAATGGAAGACGCCGGGAAATCTCTGAAGTCCGGCAACCTGTCGCGTAAGGTGGTTGATTTGGCTGTGGGAGAGGCACACAATCTCGTTCTTACTGGTGAGTAACCCAATTCTATTTTTTGTGTGAAAGGAAATTGAAATCTCAAATTTCACTGTTTGGTGTGAAGTGTTGAGTTGAGGGTTGAATTGCTTGCTGTTGTTTGCAGGGGATGGCAGTGTGTACAGTTGGGGTAGAGGAATGTTTGGACGGATTGGGAGTGGCTCAGAAAAGGACGTGCTTTTTCCAGTACAACTCAACTTTGGAAACCCAAATCCAAATGGAACACAAGAAACTGTCAAGATAGTGGGAATTTCTGCTGGAGCTTATCATAGTCTCGCACTTGCAGGTTATCCAATACTTCATACCTTTCAATTTCCCTCTTTTTATATAGATATCCCAATGGCTAGACTTAAGTGCATTTCTTTGGATGCTGTTAGTGATGTACTCTAACGAGTTATATAATCTCGTCTTCTAAATCTGCATAATAAATGTTTACATAAAAGGTCAATATAAATTATCAAGATACAGTTTCAATTTTGATAAGATAACAAAACTCAGTGCAGTTCTTTGAGTGTCTTTAGTGTTATTCTTTAAATAGATCTATTATTTATTGATTATGTCTTCTGATTCAAAATTGTGGTGTAACGTTCTGGTTAGAAGTAGAAGAAATAAATTCCAAAATTGAATTTTGTTCAAGAATAAAATTTTATTAGAATTGTCCAGTTCACCCTTTAGAAGCACGTGACATCTATTTGGTGAGTTGAGAGGTATTTTATAAGTAGAGTTGGCTCGGTTACTGACAAATTGCATCCAACTACATTTAAGTGTGGTTCATTGGGTGCCTTCAGTGTTATTCTTTGATCAGAGTTAGAGTTTCATTTAGTAGTCCGGATAATAGATGTTTGCATTAAAGGTCAACATAAGTTATTCAAATAGAATTTCAATTTTGATTCAAGAACAATGTTAAAAAAATCTGTAGGTCATACAAAACACTAATGCCTGTTTGGTTTCATGCTTACAAACAAAACTTGCTTAAGTGGGTGACTTGCAAAATCTAAAACTAATAAGATTTGCTTTTACATCAGATACAATGTTGATCTGGTTTCCGAACGAAATAGATGTGGATCCAAACACAGTAATTACTCACTGGTACTATAAAAGCCAAATAATTTGAAAAAGGGTTATGTGACATGCATTTGTGACTGTGTAGTTTTCTTTTTATGCTGGAAGTTTCGCTATGTTATTTTAGTTTCATACACATCATACCTTGTTTCTCTTTTGCTGAATTCTTAGGTCACCTGGAAAAAACAGTAACTTACTTCCTCAGCTTATTAGTAATAAGAGGAACAGTTTATCTCTTTATTTAGAGAAATAAATTTTCATCTTGAATGCTCCATAACGAGCAGGTCCTGCAGTATAATTTCATTTTCATTGTTGTTTGCTGAAATGTGAATGTAGAAGTCAAATCATTAAGTGTTGTCTGCTAATATATTACTAAGTTTTTTAATGGGTGATGATACTTTAACACCCACCAAATAAAAAAAACACTCACTTGACATCCTTGAATAAAAATATTCTAAAATTTGCTTTATTTTTTAATTTAAAATTCGAATATATATTATTATATTATTAAAATTGAGTTGTTTAGTGAATGTAATTTTTAAAATTGTCAAAAGCATTTTTCTTTTTTATTACGAGCATCGACAGACATCTGCTATTTTATTGACTGCATTTTTAAAAGTAACCTGACATGCATGCAAGCTACTGTTGCACCGGTAAGTAACAGTGGTTAAGATCAAGTCTATGAAAATGAAATAATTTGAAGCTATTCAACAAAATCTGCATTTGCAATGAAGTGAATGAATATATATGTTCAATACTCTTTTTTTTTTTTACTTTTAGTCTAAGAGCTAGACTTTGCTAACAAGGGATGGATTTCCAGATTTAAATCTTTTTTTCTTGATAACCCAAGCTAACGTTGCCCAATTATTATTAACCTTGTTACTAAACTTTCATAAGAGGGACAAATGTGTGCTTACATTTAGAAACACCGTGCGTATTGGTTATCTAATGTAACTTAGGCTGGTTCTTCTGATTTTGAATTTGAAGGTATTCCACCATCTAATTCTTCAGTCTGTGTTGACAGAAGATGGAGCTGTTTGGTCTTGGGGTTACAATTTCTGTATCCTTAATATGCTTGGAGTCCCTTGGTTCATCTCAGTTAATATATATTGCTTGCTTTTACTTTAGACGCTTGTTGAATTTATGTTCTGTACTAGCACCTACACCCTTGACTACTGTATGGATGGTCAACTTGGTACAAATGGAGAGGAATCACATGACCATGAATCTGATGTTGGAGACTCTTCTTTAGTGCCCCGCTTACTGAAGAGGTTTGATGAATTGCACCCCGTCAATTCTTCATTGGGTGAGTCTGAAGCAGAAGCTAAAACATCACTGAAGGTATAACACGAATTGCATTCATTTTCTTGATCTAAAACGTAAAGCAAGGTGACTCTACAATTGATGTATTCTAAACCGTTCAACTTTCGCAGATATGTGCTGTCAAAGCTGGAGGAATGATGTCTCTGGCTATTGATAACCGTGGGACCCTGTGGATGTGGGGAAACTGCCCACAACAAATCAAAGAAGGTGAGTTAGCCCTTGTAAGCAGTTTCACTCCAACTCCAGTTTGGGATTTTCAGGGTCGATCTGTTGTCAAGGTTGCATGTGGAAATGAGCATGTCGTAGTGCTGGTTAGTGCTGGGGAATCATACAATGGTGAAGATCTAGTATGCTACTCTTGGGGTTATAACACCCGTGGCCAATTAGGCTTGGGGGATAGAGAGAGCAGGCTGCATCCGGAAGTTGTTAAAACATTTGATGAGGAGTCATCACCCTATGAGGTGGCATGTGGTGCCTATCACACTGCTTTGCTCACTCGTATGAAGAAAAATAGTGATACATTAGACAGCACATGCTGGACCTTTGGCCTTGGAGACAATGGCCAGCTTGGGCATGGAACAACACAAAGCACAATATTTCCTACACCTGTTAAAGAATTGCCACAAAATGTATCCCTTATTTGTGTTGACTGTGGTTTGTTTCATACGAGTGTAGTTTCCTCAGGTGGGGATGTGTGGTCATGGGGAATGGAGAAGGGTCTTGGCTTATGCCCTGATGCTAGTCGAGCTGGAACAGATTCTGGTGATGCACTGTCTCCCCGTGTTATGTCATGGAAGCCAAATCAACCTAAATTTCCAGATCCAGTTAAACTTGCATGTGGAGCCGCACATACTGTTATAATTGCGCAAGGGGGATATAGAATGTGGTCTTGGGGTAGGGGAAGAAGTGGAGTTCTTGGAGATGGCAAAGGCGAAGATTGTTACACTCCTACGCTCGTACTATGGCCTCAAATGATGGAGGATTCTGAGGAAGAGGAAGTAAAAAGCAATGGTGAGCAAGATAAGGCTATAGAAGAAGAGACTGAAGCAACAACAGAAGCAGAAGAGAAACTATCCTCAGCATTGATTGAGCTGAAGCTGCTTCAAACAAAGCTATCTGTGATGAAAAAATATGTCAGTATACTTCATGGTTCTGTTTTTGGAAAGCCTTTTGAGGAGCAAGATATTCCGGATTCATTACAGAATTCAGATTCACTTGACATTGGAAAAGAATGGGAGAAGATGTTAGGTACAGCAGATCATAGGAAGCTAATTAGGTTGGAAATGTTTTACCGAGACATGCTTGCTGGAGTAAAAGATGAACTAATGAGGAGAAGGATCAAGGAAATTGTAAAGGAGTGTCTCCAATCTTCAGAGGTGTAAAATTAGTATCTAAAAGTAAAACAAGATACCATTCCGAACAAAAGGATTCCTCACATAAAAAGTTATAAGCTATTTGATCATTCCATTTTGCACCATTGGTATGTCCATTTATTACTCACTCTATTTGATCATCCACTTGTATAATTCGATACCACATTATCGGTATCAGAAACTTACCCTTACGTGTTTAGTGCCAGTGGAACCCACGGGAACAAAACCGAAAATGATAACATCGTTTATTTGCGTATAAATTTTATTACATTCTTAATTCTTAATTTCTTACAATACCAGGTATAAAACGGGAAAAAAGCATCACGGCATTCATTTCATTTTAATTTTTTATCATACCAGAAAAGAAAATATATTGAGATAATTCATATCTCCAATTTCCTGATTCAAAACACATTATTAGACTACTAGGTGTTAAATTTCTTTTCGTTTTTCACTTCTACATTTTACTACATATTTTCCCTTTTTCTAAAAAAATCATGAATGTAAAGCTAACTGAACTTGCTGGTATAAGTGCCTATATATAATCCAGAAATTTGTGTGACTGCGGCATTTATGTAACTCTGGCTATTATTTTTGGTGGATCAGTAAAGTGTAAAATTTTAGATGACGAGTACAATTAGAGCAATCAATTATTCCGGTGGCGCTAGATTATGTGTACCCGGTCGTTGCGTTTTCCATGATGAAGCATAAAGGTGTTTTTAGCTGTCCACACATGGCCAGAAACTTCCTTCGGGAAAGTCCAAAAATAAAAAATGTCTGACTAAAGAAGGATGTAAGTATAACATAAAAGTACTGAATTAGCATATATATATATACAAATACAATGTTAAATCCCAGTTTACAATCAACGCCAGCCTTTTCATTCATACTAAGAAAAAGTTGCATAAACTTCAATCAACAAATGGGCTATTATACATTTCCTGCATTTCATACTAGTAGAAGGGGCAACCCAATCCAAAGGAATTTAACAAAAGAATAATGAGAACGTAGATACCATTTTCATATTATATATAGAACTCTCAAGATAAAAAAAGAGAAATTAAGCTAATCACAGAATAAACCACCGTGAGATATCTCTAATAATAATTAATGAATCAGAAAGAATATCCAACTACCTTCGCAAATAAGCCAGCCATAATCATGGCCCACATTTATGCTGCCTCACTTCAGACTTGGAGAATACGCTGCCGGTAGCACTAAGCCTCTGGACAATATTCCCTATGCCTTGCAGGACGGCCCCATCCTGATGTAGGTCTTGCTCAACAATTCACATAAATTACCTGCTTCGCAACGTTGCACTAAACACCAGCAGAACCAGACAATTAACAGATTGCATCTCCCATTCCCAGCACATCATAGTTTTCCATTCCATTAACTGGTTCTCAAGGTTGTTAAAGTTTCTTAGGTAGATCATATGCCTTTTTCAGAAACTTGGAAGCTGATTCATCATTTCTATAGCATAAAACACGTAACAATGTGTTTGGTTCTGACGGATTCCACTGTCCTGAAGTGGGAGGTAATGGAAGTTTAGACCTGGCAGAGGATTTATATGTCTCCATGGTCAACCGTCTAAACTGCTCAATGATGGTCTCTGTGTCAGTTCTGAAAAGGGGAAGGACAGACCTCGCAGTTGTTGAAAACTTATCTATTAATTCAGAAGGCAAGCCATCCCCATTTGCCCAAAACAATTCCTTGAGAAATTTGAAATCATCCTCTACAATCTGAGAGTCCTTACGGGTAAAAGCACGTGAGGGACCTCCAGCAAGCAATACAAGCAAGAACCCATCAAATGAAGCTCTCATTATTTCAGTAACAATTCGTGTGCGAATTCTTTCATGAACAGTATCTGAAATGAACATTAACTTCCGCTCAAGTTCCTGAAGATATGGCTCAATTCTTGAAGATGAAGGATCCCCAACATACAAACCATCCAACAAAACATGGCTTAGATCATAGAAGACAACTCTATACGCTGCAGTCTCACAGAGTTGCTGAATTCCTTCAAGACACGCTGCTGGAGATAGTTCAAACTTCTTTGCTAATCCATTTGAAAAATCTTCCACGTGAGCAGATTCAGAGTTCCGTAGAAGGGTAATTATTCTTTTTTCCAGAACATCAAATTCACCCATGATCCATTGCAAAGTATTTATGCGAACACAGAGTTGTGGTATTCCAGAAGAGCTATCCCCATTTGTTGCAACCTGAGGGTTTCTCTTCTGAGGATTTGGAGATTTATCTTTTTTCTTCCCAAAGCCCTGAAACTTTGAACCGATAGTGCACCTAGTCAACGCTGGCATTGTTGGAAGAAATGTGTTTCGTGATCCTGAATATTAAAACAAAGAATAGTTACTAAAGATGCCAAATATCAGAGCTCAAGTGCTCAACAATAAAATTTTAACATCATTTACCACAGCCAGATTTTGCTTTGATGACATAATACTGAAGGCATTTGTCAAGGCCATTCATCACTTCAGGAAGCATTGCAGGATGCATGGGAATTGGAAGCTGAAAGAAAGCATCCAAAGTCTCATTTATAATTCGCAAAACATCAACAGCAGATGGAGCATATCCTTCCTGATTTGCTTGAGGACTCCAAACCTAGGATTGGATAACACAGTAAACTAAGTCAGTTCATGATATGGGCCTTCAATTAATTCAGATAACCAGAAAACATGAAAATTAATCACGTGCATAAATGAACATGCTATCTCTAATCAATTAATAGAATTTCATCATGCAAAGAAATACACAGCATACAAATGTTCAGAAATGAATTTATGATGTTTGATCTGTAAAATCGTGAGTCTAAGGGTGTGTTTGGACAAACAACTTAACTAAGTGCTTATCCAACAAGTTCCTATCACATGATAGCTTTTGCTATATATTTGACAATAAAAACATCAAAATAAGCTAAAGTGCTTATTTTGATAATCTTTACCAAGGAGCTTATAGCTCTCTTCAGAGAATTTCTAGGAGTCATAAATTCTTTTCAAAGACTCAAATAATCTCCATAAAAGTTCTTCCAAACCCCTCCTAATTTGTATCAAAATGCTCATCCGCAACAATTGTTATGGGTAATGGTGTCAATGAAAATCATCAACTGGTAACAAAAGAAAAGATAATGGATGCAAACCTCTTGCTGCAGATTTCTGTCGACCCACTCCTTTAGTCTGTCTATTCTAGTTTTAATCCATATTTTCACAAGATTAGCAATTGCCCCTTCAGCCTCATAAGGAGGCATCTCACGGATAATTGCTTTACCACCATCGTCGCTTTCCACTGAATCCTCCACTGCTATCTGCACAAGGTCTTTCTCCAACTGATCGGCAGCTCTCAATACTTGAACAGCATCAGGTGTCAATTCTGTGATACCTGATATGAACTGCTTTAATTCGTTTCCATAGCATGAGTGAAGGGTGGCCACAGCAAGACCTGCTGCCAAAGGATGCCACCTCTTAAGTATTGGGCTGAAGACTTGTTTTTCATTGATTGCAAGGCTACCTACATCCTTTGCAAGGATGGCAAGGACAGGGAGAGCATTTGGCTGATTTTTGGATGCTCTCCTGCTGGAATCTGCCTTCTCCATTATCTATGCAGCAGAAAAACAAGCACGTTTCAGCATATGCATCCATTAAAAACAGAGAGGCTGATAGATGAAGAATTTAACATGAATACTAAAGGCATAAATGTAATTGACGATCAAAATCTATTAACACAACAAAACCATCCATTAGACCGCATATGGATATCCAAACCTTTGTTCCCTATAGACCTTGTACAATATGTTGCCTAGTTTTCCCACTTGCAATCACCTGGAATTGCAGTTTGCATACCAATATAATTTCACAATGATTTTATAATAAGTAAAAAATGTACAGACGTTATATTGTCATACACGACAAACTAGTGATTTAAAGAGTTATTTTAACCCCCGCCCCCACCCCCCAATCTCCCTCTTCAAGCACTATTGCAACCCGAGGAGATAATAAACCTCAAGTCATTAACCTTTTACTAAATGGAAAAACCAACGGGTGACAGATGAACTTGCCTGGGCAAAAGCAGTGCGTAGTGATGACCTGATGTAGGTTTCAATTCTTTCGCGTGCCACATTGACTTCATTTCTTCTCCTCCGGCGATACTCATTGGATATATCCTCAACCAAAATCTTAGCTGCTGCTACCCCTAAAGAGACTATGCCCTGCATGGTTTCAACATTTCCCCGGTCAAAAGTTTCATGATACGCAAGGAGCCTTTTCTCAGCCCACCCCATTATTGAAGTCAACGTAGAACTCAAAACTTTGGAATATTCTGCATCTTTTGTTGTCTTTGCATCTTTTGCAACTTCTGCCAGTTGTCCATCAGCAGCAGATAGCAGTTCCAAATCCACCTGGCCAGTCACAACGAACCGGTGAAACAAAACCCAAGTGAAACAAAGATTATGCAATGTCTGATTTAACCCAAGGATACCCCAGGTCTTCTTGATTTGTTCCATCAGCTCCTCAAATTCCTCAATAATAGACGATTCATCATTAGCATCAAAGCATGATTGCAAAAGCATTTCATAAAGCCGCAGATTCAGAGGAATCCCATCTGCCCAGTGACATGAATCAGCATATGATCCATCATACGATCTATTTGCAAGAGACATGACAGCACTACGAAGAACCTGCATAGACTCAGTATTCTTCCCGGTTTCGATAGGTTTATCCAATGCAGCATGAATAATCTGCCGCAGACGCTGTGCCGCAGAATTCGACTTATCCAAGGGCATTTGTGGATGCAAAATCAAACCAGCCTCTAGAACCTTCAAGGTTCTTTTCTGCCACTCAACATATTCTTGCTGATCAGTAAAATCCGAAGCCTTGAGTTGCTGCAGCAACTCAAGCGGAACCACCACAGACTCAATTCTTCTTCCAACCTACAACAAACAAACACTCAATTAAGCTTCAATGACACAATATTGATTCATATATCGAGCAATTCAACACACTCAACAATTAAGAACAGTTAACTAGCACTTCGTGAATATCATTATTCGAGAACGTGTTAGTTATATTTGGATCAAAGTAACAATCAAGCGAAAAATATGAGAGAATCCAATTACAGATCAAAGGATTTTGAACTCTCGGCGACCGCAATATCAATGATTGCGCTCAAACCTCGATAGTGACCGCAATTTAAAACCTCAGTGATAACCGATAAGCAAGTAAAATTGAACCAGATCAACCATCACTTGTCACATGCATTGCAGGACGCGCGAAAAACGTGAAGAGTGCATTAAACGAATAGTGTTATGACCTGGCCAGCGGAAATCCTGAGAAGAGCGCGTCTCACGCGCGAATCCATGGCTTCGGAAACCCTCATCTGGTTCCGCATGAGTTCTCCGACGGTTAACGGGCGCCTCTGCTTTCCCTGGCCCGAACCGGAAGCCGAACCGGAGCCAGGGCTCTTTCTGGACCCCGAACCAGGCGATTTCAAGCCGAAGGCCTTCTTAACCTTGCTGGCGGCGGTGGAGGTGATGGATCGCTGGAGTGCCGGCGAGTTCGGCGAGTTCTGGCCGGGTGAATTGGCAGAGGAGTGGTTGGCGACGGAACTGAGAGGCTTGCCGGAGGAGGTGCGGCAGGCGGCAACGAAGATCTCGAAGGCTGTTAGAGAGAGGTCGGAATCGGAGAGTGTGGCAGCGAGTTGGCCGAGCGGAGAGGGGAGGTCGTCGGCGGAAGAAAGAGCGGAAGGTTTTGGAGGCATTATTGTTGGCGGCGGTGGCGGCGTGTCTCTCTTGGAATGGCCCAGTGAGAGGTCCCTGAAGAGATGAGCCATTGCGTGAACAGAGAGAAAGAAAAGAAAGAGGAAGAGAAGAGAAGAGGTGAGAGAGTCAAGACTATGGACTACATACATACACGGTAAAACTCCCGTTCAGATCAGATAGCGACACACACTCTTTCTCCTCTTTCTCTTTTTACTTTTCTTCTATTCTTTTTTTATTCATGCCTTCTAAATCAATTCACTCTTCTTCCTCTTTTCACAACTTTCATATTCACATTATATTTTTATCTCTCTCTTTCTTCATACTTTCGCCCACTCTTCTTCGACAAATCATATCAGTTTTTTCTTTTCTCTTTATTCTTCATTCAATTTCTTTTATGCCAAATCCTTCTCTCCATTCATAATTTAATTTTTTGTTCTCTCTCAAAATTAAATTCTACAGGTATGTCAAGGACCAAGTTTACTACAATAAATTTCTCATTTAGTGTAAATGTCTTTTTTCCCCAAAAATTTACTAATTTTCTTAGTATTTTAGCTCATTAATATTGAGAAAATTTATGTCCTCAACTAGTTTAGTTATTGACTAAAAATTTTACATTATTTCAATAATTTTGGTGTTTTATTAACTTTTTATAATAATTAATTGTAGTGCAATTAAGAAAATCAATCGTAAATTGTAGTTTATCATGAGCAATTTGGAATTTTGATTAAATTGATTATTAATGAGTAGAAATTGAAATTTTATGTATTTGAGAATTTATATTAATTTTAAACTAGTTTATGAGGATGTGTATTATATTACATAATATATATAATTTTACACCAATAGTTTAGGTTCATTTAATTATTTTCCTTTTTTAATTGAAATACACTATGTCTTCTTCTTCGTATTATTTGAATTGTTCATCCGTGTAACATGCTGTGTTTGCGAACTGACGCAGTTACTGAAAATTGAAGAGTTGTATAAAGATTGGGTCAAATTTGAATAAGATAGGAAGTGAGAATATTAATAAGTGGTTGAAGCAATTAAAAGTATAAATATATATTTGAATATGAGACGTTGTTTAGAGAAAAATAAAAGTTGAATGTCAAACTCTACATACGTAATTGGATCTCAATATTGTTTTTTTAGACTTTAAATATTTTTAAGTTTGAAATTTTTTTGAATATTAAAATTACAATATAGAATGAGTAGAATAGTAATAAATTCATACAATTAGTTTACATCTATTATTTTATTTTTTCTTTTATTTTCTTTATAATTAAGTTTATAATTAGCAAGTAATTATTTGAGTGTAGAAAAGAAAATTTGTTTTATCTTTTATGCAACATCTATCAAAAACATGCATGGTTTATTGAAAATGAACACTTTTGTTTTTTCTCAATTAATATTAATCAGCCTAAAAAAATGATATCACAAGTACTATATATGAATGTCTTTGTCAATTTTAATAAATAGATAATGAATTATGCGGGAAGATAGGGAAAATATATATCAACCGACAAAATAATATAATAAAAGAAAACGATTTTTATGAAATTATTTGAGGGATGTTATACTTCCTACTCAAAATATCCCATAAATCCAATCAATTTTTTTTTCTAAAAAATAATTCATCAGAATTTATATACTTAAAAATATTAATAAATGTGTATACGTTATTAAAAATCCTAATTAATTACTACCGGATTCTATGATTATTTTTAGAATATTACTCTAATTTAATATAAATATATTTATTTATATATAAAAAAAACTTTAAAATTGTCATCTAATACACAGTCTTTAATGCATTCTCCTCAAATAATTTTTTTTTTTTATAATATAAAAAACTTTGTTTAAAATAATAAAGGTTAATTTCTATATACAGAAAAAAAAATCAGAAACAATCAAATATAATTACATAACAATTTATTATTGGACGCATTGTAATTTTTATTTTAATTAAATTTAAAAATAATCATTATTGAAAAAATAATAAATAAGGAAAATATTTTTAAATAATTTTAATATATTATTAATGTAAATACTTGTATATTTTTTCAAAAAATGTAAAAATAGACTATGTATGTAAAATAATTTTATAGTGTCATTAAAAAAAGTTGTAACTTTCACAACATATATTCGAAGTTATATATGATAATGTAACACTTATGACAAAGCCACTATTATATTAACACATATATGTTAACATGTCTTTGACTACACTTTTTTTTACTTTTTCATATCATTAGAAGAAGAAAATTTTAAGTCTTTTTTTTAAGTATATATATATATATATATATATATATATATATATATATATATATATATATATA
>Ga0123342_1003858_pt1 | contig 23571 bp, 6 predicted proteins | sample Turbeawhitnodule_FD_89960 | JGI IMG/M metagenome (GOLD analysis project Ga0123342, IMG submission 89960) | Root nodule microbial communities of legume samples collected from Mexico - Turtle bean Mexico white nodule | ecosystem: Host-associated > Plants > Roots > Nodule | place: Mexico: Nepantla... | reverse complement strand
TGCTAATTAGATACCAATTTAGAAACTATTTAACAATAATAGAAAATAATATAAACTAATTTAGAAACCAATTTTTTTTAGTTTCTAAAATGGTCTCTATTTTAGTTCCTATTGTAACTAATTATTTTGGTCTCTAAAGATTGGTTTCTATTTTATGATTTTCTTGTAGTGTCAAAGTTGTTGCTGGTTTGTTTTCACATTGAGAAATAAAAAAAACTTACATTAAAAAAAATATTAAATAACAATCAAATTTAGAGACAAAAAATAATTAGTCACTATATTAACTAAATTAGATATTATTTTAGAGACTAAAAAATTATTAATATCTAAAATAATTTTTATTATTTTAAAAAATTTATAAAATAGTTTATAAATTGGTATCTAACTATTAGTTATCGAGGTTTTAGCTACTAATATTTTAGATTTTAATTAGTCTAACTAAAATATTGGTAGCTAATAATTAGATATTAATTTAGAATCTATTTTATAAATTTTGATTAGACACCAATATTATTTTTAGTATATAAAATAGTCTCTAATTTAATGAAATAATAATTAAATATTTTTTAAAATTAGTTTTTAATTAACTATTTTCTTGTAGTAATTCTCTCGTAAATTTGAGTAAGTTGAATTGAGTATCGGTTAATAATATTTTTTATATTGAGTGTCCGAATTTTTTATATTTTAATTGAATATCTACCTTAATTGGGTGACAAGGCACTCTAATTTTTTAGTTTCAGCAAAACACCACTTGGACAAGAAAAACAAATTTTTAAAATCCTAATTATCCTTATGAAATGTCATCTTTTCATGTTTTCACATGGTGGATTTGATTTTTGTTTTAGTATTTAATTTATAAAATGAAACAATGTTGTTTTTATAAAGATAAGTAGGGTTTTAGAACTCCATCTTTTTATTGTCAAAGTTCTTGATGTTCTACTTGACACTACAAAACAAAATGGTCATATCACTCCAATTTATGACAGAGACATTGAAAAATATATAAAGATTTTAAACACCTAATAGAACAATTTTTTTTTAATAAAAACTCAATTGAAAATAGTCAAATTTATGAAAAATTCAAAACTTAATTAAGTAATTTTTTATTTTTCATACACAAACATATGTAAGCAACTGCGATATGCAAAGTATTATATCCACATCCTTTTAGTTGTTGGAAAAATCAAAAGACAGATACTCAATCAAAAATATAAAATTTTTGAGTACTCAGCATAACTTTTTTTAATAATTTTTTTTTAAAAATATTAAAATTTATGAGAATTTAAACTTAACTAAACCTAAACCTATATTATAAACACATAGTCCCTTTACTTGCACTAGCCACGATAAAATGAATGGAAGCGAAACACTTGTACAATGCAAATAGTTGTGTTACTAATATTTGAATAAAGAATGAATAAGTTAGAAAGATAGTTTTGTTTTATTAAAAAAAATGTTAGAGAGTGTATTAAAAGTAATTAGGGTGAGATATTTTAACAATATTGTTGTGAAAAAATAGAGTGATGAGATTATAATGGAAGTGAAAGTGAAAAATGATTATGAAAATGAAAAGAGTTGGAAAAGGAATAAGATGATGGAGTGAGGAGATGAGGAGCACCGAAAGAGAAAGAGAAAGAGATGAAAGTAAAAGATCCAAATGAAGAGTCAAAGAAATAGCAATGGAGGGATAAGGTAATGCCTTAGGTGGGCACGTGGGCTTGCATGCTTGATGTGAACTTTGAATGGGAGACACAGATTTAACATATATAGTATTCCTTTCATGTATTGGGTCCCTTCTATCTTCTTCACCATTACTCCCTTCTTAAAGGAATCATCTTACATCACAAACTAAACTCTTTCTTTTCTCTCGACAACTCATTTCAAACTCTACAAATACCACATCACATCAGTTAATCAGTTAATGAAGTGAAGTTTATATTCACAGTGAAGTTTACACTCACTTGTATATTATGAAATGTTCTTAATATGATCGGAAATCTTCAACATATCATCTATCAACTCGTGCGTGAAACTATATATGTATGTATGGTTTGATAATGATATGATAAACTTAACAAACTCTCGATAAATTTGAAGGTTGATGACTTTGATACCATATTATTATAATCAAAATTAATATCTAACTCCATATAAATAAATAAATAAATCATTTTATCGGGAAAAAAAATTCTATACGTTCATCTTTAAAAATAAAATAATATATATTATTATTATTTTCTGTCATTGTTCAAATGAGCTTTATTTGAACAATTGTTCTTCTGTCCCCCACTCTATGTTTTTGGCACATGTATAGTTGTTGCACTACTTTTCCAAAAAATCTCGACAAAAACTGTAGCCTAGCAGTAAAGTTCATTCAATTATATATGCTATCATTCAAAAGGAGTTTTAGTATTAGGCCTAATTCATACTGCATATGCTTCATTGGTTAAGATAATTTTAACTATTTCCCTATTTAAATTAGTTTACTTTTAATCTTTTCAATAAAATCATATTAAAATAAATACTTATAATAAACAAGATGGTGATTTTTTTTAAGTCTGTAATGCATGACTTTTTGACATTTATATATTATTAAATATTTGTGATAAAATTTGTATTTACATTTTTTGATGTTTTTTTTTATTAGCAAAAATGATTAAATAACAGGAACCACTTAAAGGATGATTCAACCTTATACATACCTAAAAAATATGAGACACATTCTTTGATGCTAAAAGTCTTTTTCCAAAAATTTGAATATAGAAAAACATGTGAGGACCCATGAACAAAATGATAATAGAGCCTCACCTAACTATAACAATATTATTATTAGTTGATGTAAATGATGACCTAGTTTTTTAAGGTAAATTTGCAAACATCATTGACAATGTCTCACCCATAAGCAGGAAATTGGCCCTATGGAAAAAGATGAGAGAAAAGCAAAAAGTTGTAAGCATTGGGGCATTGGTGTCTTAGCATGGTGAGGCATAGCCAAAAAACAGAACATTTGTGTAAAAGCTTAGGTGTGAGTTGATATGGGTTGAGAGCATATTCATGCATTGTGGTGCAGACATTGAGGCAGATTCATGATTTTGATGGTGAGGTTGAATTGCATGGATGATGAGATGAGCAATGGTCCATTGTTATTTTGTTGTGGGTTTGAAATTTGATTCCCTTTGTCCTTTTGAATGGTCCCTTATGTGTGTGTGTTGGTTAGGTTAATCCCCCTTTATCTCTATCTTTCTCTTCGTCTGGTCAACATAGGGTTCAACCCATCAGAGACAGTTCACAAGGTAGGCCAGGTTTCACAATCACAAACTACATCTGCATGCAAATTATCTCCCCTTTTCTTCTTTTCTAATTACATCATTAATCAAACCCTACTTAATTAAGTGAACCACTCACATCATAATTACACACAAAAACTTGTTGTTGCTATCACCATTTATGCTCTATCACTTAATTATACTTTGGCTAATCTCAACATGTTTAAAAAAAAAATGTATTAGATATTAAACATATTGGGATTCCTATACATGCATAGGTCTACTTCAAAAGAAGTGTGTTTGATGATGTAACAAAAAAAAAATCATGAAATAGAAACTAAGTTTAGAGACAAAATATAATTAGTTGCTATACTGACTAAATTAGAAACCATTTTAGAGACTAATTCTTTTTTTTTGTTTCTAAATTAGTTTTTATTATTGTTAAATAGTTTCTAAATTGGTATCTAATTAGCTACCAAGGTTTTAACTACCAATTATTTAGATTATAAATTTGGTAGCAAACCTTGGTAGCTAATTAGATATCAATTTAGAAACCATTTAACAATAATAGAAACTAATTTAGAAACCAAAGTTTTTTTAGTTTCTAAAATGGTATCTAATTTAGATATTATAGCAACTAGTTATTTTGGTTGGTAGAATTGGTTTCTATTTCATGATTTTCTTGTAGTGGTAGTAAATTTTTTATTTAAAGTTTGTTAACATTATAAGAATATTACTAAATAAAAATTAATTTTAAAGACTAAAAATAATTAGTAACTATATTCACTAAATTATATATTATTTTAGATACTAAAAAAATTATTAATATCTAAATAGTTTATATTATTAATAAAATTTATAAATTGGTATCTAATTAGTTAAAATCTTGGTAGTTATAATTAGATACCAATTTAAAAACTAGTTTACAAAATTTTATTAATATTATTTTGTTTCTAAATATTATTTTCTCTCACTTAAATAATTCATATTTTGTTTTTTCGTCTCAAATTTTGTTTTGTTAGACTATTTGTGCTTGTAATCTATTTTGAATCCTTGTCATTTTGTTTTAATCATTTTAATATGTGTCAACTTTTCATATTAGTCCTCATATATAATATTTATAATATGTGCATTAATTTCTTTTAAAATAAACAAAATGTTTTAGGAATAAATAAAAGTAGATAGATTTAAAAAAAAAAAAAGATAACAATAATGTATACAATATTTTTTTACATGAACTAAAAGTTAAACATTTCTTTTAAAATATAAAATATTACACAAAAGACATTGGTAACTAAAAAAAGTATTCGTAAAAATATGAAATTTTCAAGAAAAAAAATTGAACAAACTAAATATTATATAAAAAAACTGATGTAACTAGTATTCCTAACAAAAAACATGTGTTAGAGAAATATAATGATATAGCAAAGTGTGTATTGAAATATGTATTTAATATCATGTTTTAAAATTATATAGTTTAATTTATTCAATTATGTTTCCTTAATCTTAACCGTAAGTTAAAAGTACAAAACTAAAGATTGTGATAACCTAGGATTTCTCTAAAGAGATGAAGGATATGGTTTTTTATTTTTGTTTCCGATTCCTTTTCCCTGCTTTAATGCTTTATTGTTGCAAGTTTTTTACTCCTTTGCTGGATGAGTGGGACCAATACATAATTTATAAAAAATTTTAATAACTAATTTTAAAGTCTAATTATTGTTAAAATTTCAAAAACTAATTTATCAATTTTATTATAATAGAATACTTTAAATATGAATAATTTTTTATATAATTTTATTAAAAAAATATTAAATATCAATTGATTTTATATTTAAAAATAATTAAATATTTTATAATTAAATTAATATTATTTTACAAAGTAAACAAATTATTAATAAATTAATTAATTTTTATTATTAATAAAAAAATGCAAATTAATTTATAAAATAGTTTTTAATCAAATCTCGGATTCATCTCTCGCACAATATTAAAAATAGAAGTTAGATAGCATGTACTGGTTCTCTAAAATAAATTCAACAAAAATTAATATTTAAAAGCAAGATGGTTGCATCATCATTTCTAATCAAATCAATATTAGATATCTCCACTTAATTTATTCATATAATCACATATTTCACTTTTTTACCTACCCACATATTAGTGAATTGTTATCCAAATGACATAAAAATAAAACATCTATCATTTGAAATTCTCGTAATAAAAATCATAACATTTTGAAATTAAAATTTGAATCGTAAAATTTACAAAATCCTCAAAGTTCAATAATAAAAAATAAAATAATATATATATATATATATAATCTAAAATACAATACACATAAAATATACTTAATTTAAATATACTTTATGGACCTCAAGTTCATTGGGCAGCATCGCTAGGTTAATCATTGCATCCGAGGTATTATTCGCTTTGAAGGTCGGTGTTCCGTCACAATTTTGTCCTGAAAAAAAACTTCGAAGAGTGAAAGGAGGAATTTCAGGACAAAACCGTGACAGAACATCGACCTTCAAAATGAACAATACCTCAAATGCTATCAAACAGACTTGAGGTCGAAACACTCCGTATTGATTATATTATTATATTAATAATTTAGCACCCAAATAACTAAAAGTAAAATATTTATCATGTTGAAACTTATATCATAAAATTCATGAAATTAGAATTTCAATAATAAAATCCAGAAAAGTAAAAGTTTAATAGTAAAATGTCTGATTAATCCACCAATAAAAGAATATTAGTTTCCTTCGGTGTGAAGCTATCTGGAGAAAAATGAAATCAATCAGAATCTTCTTGATTACATGAGAGTGTCTTTTTCAAATTCAGAGAGGTCCACCATAATTTCTTTAAGAATTTTTCCATTGCCACAAGCAATGAAGATTTTGGAACCATTACCAAAATTTCTTCAGCTACTTCATTGCTGATTAAGCAGAAAATTTAAAACTTCTAGAAGCAGCAGGAATGAAAAAATATGATTAAATAATAAGATCTTATTAGAAATAATTAATAGTATTTTTTGATAAAAAAATATTATCCATATTTTAGCAATTCTAGGGTAAGTGTTGAACGTTTCTTCAAGTTTCAACCTTTTGTCTGCTTTCTACCACTATTGGTCCAATGCTCTTAGTTTCTTTCCCTTCACTCATCCTTTTCATTTGTTATTATCAAAATTTTCAAAACATTTATAATGAGTTTCGTACGTCAACCCCATCATCAATCAAGGTAGAAGAATTGATACGTGGAACACAGTCCAAAATAATATTTGTTATAATTAATAATAAAATTATTTATTGAAAATAAACTTTAAACATAAATTAATTTTATAAATTTAAAATAAAATTTACATCCGTTCATATATTATAATTTTATTTATGAATGTAGGATTTTCAACACATAACTCTCGTGAGACTCGAACACTTCTCTTAAATGGACGTATTTGTATCGGACACATGTATCGGTGTCGACACTTGTAGGACACTTATCGATAAATGTTCAATTCAAAAAATATTTGTTGGATTTTTAAAAATTCTAACACGGTTCTAACACAATTTTAAAAGATATAAATACAATAATTTTCTAAAAAGTCAAATTTATTGTATAAATTTTTATTATGATTATAAAAATAAGGAACAAATTTTTTTGAACCAGTCATGAGCTCCCAAAATAATCTGAAACATACTTTTGCACATAAATATTTATTTTCAATTTATATAATTCAAAATTATATAATATATAGATTCGTGTCCCGGTGTCCTACATTTTAGAGATTATATGTATCTCTGTATCTGTATCCGTGTCGTGTTAGTATCCGGATCCGTATCTATGCTACATAGCTCACGATGAAGTTATTAACTTGTGTATAAAAATTATATAATAAATAATTCATTAACGACTCGATAGCGAGTGACTTATCAATCCATCAAATTTTCGTTAAATTAATTTTTAAATAATTTTAATATTACATTAAAAAATGTGACTTTTAATTCTATAAAACCGACTTGAAATAAAATTTACATTCACTAATTATATACTATAAAAAATCATTATCTTTTAATCGAGAATTTCCAACCATATTCGTATTCATATTATATACTAATATTTTTATATTTAGTACGCATCAAATAAATCATATTTTTTATACTAATATCACCACTACCAACTCATGAGAACATTAATACATCGTTTTTGTTTTGCATATGTAACAGTGAACACATGTATATAACCTCACCGAGTAAACTTGTTTGACCAAGTTTGAACGTTTGACGCGTTTTTCATTTCTGACTCTTTACGCAATCTTTCCTTGCAACAGTTTTGACCTACATTTCACCAAATCTGTGTGTTCACATTCAAATATCAGATTAGGAAACATGTTTAATATTAGATTAATATTATATAAGTGTTTTTTTCAGCATGGATAATTTATTTGTTTTAAATCATTTAACTTGAAGTGTTTTTGCACACATCAGATGTAGAATGTGAAAAATTAAAGAACATAATACTTTACTAAAATTCTAAATTACTATCAAAAGTTTTTAAACTAATCATTACATGAACTTTTAGATTTTTTTTTCTTTTCATAGGTATCTTTCAGTCAATCTGAAACTAATCTCATCTATAGTATTATAATTGCCAGAAATATATGATTTAAAAAAAATGTGACTGTAAATACTTTTACTAAATACTACTAAAATTGTAAGATTGGTAGCAAAAGATTTGAAACTGATAATCTTTAATGTTAAAAGTATAAGAGTGAAAAATAATTGACATTAACTTATGCTTTTTAAATAATAAATTAAAGCACAACATATTATTATTTCACACTATGTTTGAAATGACTAGTTTCTATATAATACTAAAAGATAAATGAATAAAAATGTATCGGAAATAGTAATGCTTCCATGTTTGGAATCGAAAAATAGAAGAAAAATATTAATGATTTTGGTATGGAGCAAGGTGCAAAAGTTCATCTTCATTTCACAGCTAATAACTGAAATTAATTATGTCATGCACAAATTATAAATTATTTGAATTGTATTGTGATTTATTTGAAATGTAAAGATTTATGTGTTGGTTGGCTGAATCTAGATATTGAAATTGGTTTAGAAAATCATAATATATAAGTATATAGGTTGACAGAGGAGATTAATGAGAGTACCTCTATAAGTCTGAGTAAAGTCGTTGTTATTTTTATATGATCGGGTTTTTGACCATGATGAAGTTATTTTTATTTTATTTTTACTAAAATGGGATCCGTTTAAAAAAAATTATAAATTTAGTCAAGTCGTGCCAATTTGGAACGACTTCATATGTACAAATCGTCCAAATTTGACACGACTCTGTCATGTCATACTGAAATCGTGCCAACTTGGCACGACTTCTGCCACGTCATAATTTTTTTAAAAATTTTATTGTTTATATATTGGGTAGTAAGTTATGTAATGTTAAAAATTAATTTGATACATAATTTTTCTAAGAGTGTTAGTTTTAAGGAACAAAAAATTGGATAATCGTGTATGGATCATGTTTGGCGGTAATGTAATACAATAACTTGATTAATTAAAAAAATGAAGAAAATTGTTATTGAATTTGGAAATATATAGATAAATGAAAATTTATTGTATTTGAAAAAGAAATAGAGAATTATTGTTGTGAATTAGCAAAATAATTATTGATCGTGTATGGATCATGTTTGGCGGTAATGTAATACAATAACTTGATTATTATTAATTAAAAAATGAAGAAAATTGTTATTAAATTTGGAAATATATAGATAAATGAAAATTTATTGTATTTGAAAAAGAAATAGAGAATTATTGTTGTGAATTAGCAAAATAAATAGCTTGAGAAATAATGATTATTAGCTGACTTGACCCATGTCGCCACTTATAATCATTACACAAATTTTATTTATTAAATAACTTGATTTTTTAATTAATCAAATATTCAAGTTATTGTATTACATTACCGTCAAACATGATCCATACACGATTATCCAACTTTTTGTTCCTTAAAACTAACACTCTTAGAAAATTATGTATGAAATTAATTTTTAACATTATATAACTTACTACTCAATATAAACAATAAAATTAAAAAAAAAATTATGACGTGGCAGAAGTCGTGCCAAGTTGACACAACTTCAGTATGACATGGCAGAAGTCGTGCCAAGTTGGCACAACTTCAGTATGACAGGGCAGAAGTCCTGCCAAGTTGGCACGACTTCAATATGACATGACAGAGTCGTGTTTAATTGTGATGATTTGTGCATATGAAGTCGTGCCGAATTGGCACGACTTGCCTAAATTTGTAATTTTTTTAAAACAGATCCCATTTTGATAAAAAAAAAATAAAAATAACCCCATGATGGTCAAAAAGCCGATATGATAAGTTTTACAAAATACAAGTTGGAATGTAAAATTTTGGTGAGATCATGCATAAATTAGTTTTTGTGAAATTTTTTCTTGCATATCTCGCTCAAGCGAATAATCCTTGCTCAAGCTAGATTGAGACATGAGTTTTGGGTTGTTCTTAAACCTATTTCCACTCAAGCGAAAATGGGGTAATAGGGTGCTACAATGTCCATTTTCACTCAAGAAAAAATGGAATGAATTTTGGGGTGCTCTCGGGTTTATTTTCGCTCAAGCGACAATATTTTTGTTTAGATGATGCCCATTTTCGCTTAAGCTAAAAAAACTTAAATTTAGGTTTTGCTTTTGAAATAATGATGTAGTATCGTTTATTTTTTTAATTAAATCTCATGTTAAATTTTAATTATATATTTGGTTGAAAATCTTTAGTTTAGGTGTTCATGTGTTTTTTAGATAAAATTTGGTTGGTTTGTTTTATAAGCTTTGTTATGATTAAATGGTTTGATTTTATATAATGTGAGACATGAAATATAAAGTGATAATCAAGACATAGTATTTTCAGGAAAGAAAATATCGTGTTGAGATTATTATGATATGCATTGACTAGTGATTTTTCTAGAAGGAGGTATCATGACTTGACTGACATAATAGAATCACATAGATGAAGTTATTTAGGTAGTGAGATTCGAAAGAGGTTCTTATGACTTTGTCTGCAGTTTGAACAATAATCTAGTCTGATAGGTCATATGATTTAACCTTGTCATACGAGGTGATTCGATGCTAAGATTATTATGTGTATAAAGTGTGGATTCACAGTGAGATAATATGATATGTACACATCTTTGAGTCTAAGTTAATACAAAAGGCTTTCGAAAGTAGAATAAAGTGTTTGTGTATATTATAGAAGTCTGACATAAGAAATATGAATTATGAATTATTATAAACACTTGATTGCTTTGAAAAATACATGAGAATTGATGTTTGTATTTAAAGTTACATATTTATATTAGAATTTTAAAAATAACTAGTTTACCATGTTGTTTGTGTCATATTTGTTTTTCTTTATATTAATGATCGTGTGTTTATATGGGAAACAAATAATATTTAGAGCTCCACTCTGAACTGTGGAGCATTTGATGTTTTGTTTAGATATTTTATTTTAACATATGTAAATACTAAAATTCTTATGAAGAATTATATATTTGAGACATTATATTGAAAATATTTATATATATTTTTATGTTAATAAAATAATTATTTGTATTAGAAATATTAGAAAATCACATATATATTTAGAGTAATAACTATACAACCAATTATATAAACTAATTATATAAATCATTAACTAATTTATATATAAGGATATCATGGTACTTTTAAATTAAAATCTATTTATCTTATTTTTTAAAACTAAATAACTTATTAAATATATTTTTCCCCTATTCTTCTTATATTTCCTTTCAACTAAACAAGATGTATTTCTAACTTACACTACAAGAAAATCATGAAATAGAAACCAATTTTTAGATATCAAAATTTAGTTACAATAGTAACTAAATTAGAGATTATTTTAGAAACTAAAAAAAAATAGTTTCTAAATAAGTTTCTATTATTGTTAAATAGTTTCTAAATTGGTATCTAATTAGCAATCAAGGTTTTTATTACCAAATTTAGAAACTAAATAATTGGTAGTTAAAATTTTGGTTGTTAATTAAATATCAATTTAAAAACTATTTAACAATAATAGAAACTAATTTAGAAATCAAAAAAATTTTATGTCCCGTCTTTGTGCTACATAACTTTTTTTTGAAGTTATTTGATTTTATCTCATGAAATTGAGAAAAAAAAGGAACTCTAATAGTTTATACGGGTTTAAGCTAATTATTACAAAACATGAATTTAAACTAAAACACATGTTTGTCTTAAACTGTATTATTTCTATGTATAGGTTGATAATACGAACATGATACATATTTTAAGAAAGTGATATGGCAAATAATTAAATATATTTATATTTGAGACAAGACATGGATTATTCATGTTCTTGACAATCATGTCATGGTTCGTGCTCTTTACACGTATGGTGTGATTGTATGACTGTTGAGAATATATGTTTTTTTTTTAATGGGAAGAAGAAGAAGAAGACGATGATGATTAGGTGCCTCATAGTTCCACACTCTTTCGTTCACTATTGAAGCATGTGAGAGTTGTGCAATATTCTAGAAACGCACAGCTTCTACGAAAGAAAACCACTTTAGTTTATTAAGATAAAACAAAAACTAACCAACCAATTCCATTCTCATCCATACCCATCATTATGAAATATGGAAAATGGAATCAAGATCGTTGAAAACCAAATGTAACTCTTATTTTAAATTGGATCTTCTTCTCACATGATTAGATTTTGCGGTGAAAACATAATAATTAAGCACTTATTCCAAATGCAAATCACCTAATACGCAATAACATTAACATGTGATTTAATTTAATTTAATTTTGAATTATATAGATTACATACAAGAGTGTTGACGATCTCATACCTATTTAATATAGTTAATTTGTCTGTGAAAACTTTTAATTACCGTGTAATTTGTCTTTTTTCACGTCGAGACTGCCAACTCGTGTGTGGGACTATATATTTTGGGTGATCCGATAGCGGTCCGATAACGGGTGACACGATAGGCTCAACACAAACACTTTGGGCGATCCGATAGCGGCCCGATAACGGGTGGCACGATAGGCCCAACACAAACACTCATTAGGATAAGCTCGAAATGGCTCTGATACCATATTACGAAGTGGACTTTAAGCCTAACTCAATCCTATAAAACCGGCTCATAAGGTTGAGGTTTGCACCCACTTATATACAATGAAAGACTCTAATCTCTAGTCCACGTGGGATCTCCAACATTTCTCATTCAATATCGATTATTCGAGATTTTCTAAGTATATCAATAGACAACCATCTACTTACAGAATCCGGCACATCATGACGTACAATATAATTTTAATAATTATATAAAAATATTATATTTTTGAAGTTGAAGGTGAAATTGGAGAGGGAAAAAGTGTGATAATGAAGTTAAAATAAGAATGGTTATGGAAATAAAAAGTGTATTAGAATAGATTCATTTACCAAACAAGGAGCGTACTAGATTTCCCATATTCTCAAGTACACACATCTTTCACCAACCATCCTTTAACCTACGCCATCTCCCATTCGTCTTTCCCCTTACCCTACGTCACAGCCAGTCACTTTATCATCTCCCATAACCCCCAATATATAAGCCCCACTCCCTCACTCACTCACTCGCATTTCCACAACACCCTTCCCACTTTCTCTCTCCAACTCCAACAAACTCCTCCACTTTCTCTCTCCCTAGACAAACAGCGCGTATCCCCCACGCGCCGATGGGATTTCCGGTAGGGTATCCGGAAGTGCTGGTCCCCAAGCTCTTCCTCAACGCGCTCTCGCTCCTCGCGTGGCTCCGCTCGCTCGTCGCCGCGCTCTTCCGCCTCCTCCGCCTCTCCGACCTCCTCGACACCGACGCCGCCGCGCTCGCCTGGCCGCCGGAGTCCCCGCCGCAGCGCGCTCCCACTCTCTCCGCAGTCCTCATCCGCGAGTTTCTCCCCGTGGCAGCGTTCCGTGACCTCGACGGCGCCGGCGAATCCCCTCCATCGCCGACTGGATGCGCGGTGTGCCTGAGCGAGTTCTGCGCGGAGGAGGAGATCAGGTGCATGGCGAACTGCAAACACATGTTCCACCGCGCGTGCGTGGACCGTTGGATCGATCACGATCAGAAGACGTGTCCTCTGTGTAGGACACCGTTCGTCCCCGAGCACAAGGTGGAGGAGTATAACCAACGACTATGGGCAGCTTCTGGTGTTTCGCAGTTTTACCAAGACGATTACACTCCTTCCCTCTGATTTCTTTCACCCCTTTTTTTATTTTTTACCTTTTTTATTTATATATTTATCGTTACATATATCTTTTTTTCCTATATTCTGGGACTAGTGTAGTGAAATGTACATACCTAATTAAACAACAAATTACATGTATCAATAAAAATTGAAAAAATTTTGGATTGATTTTTCTATTTTCCCACCTTCTTATCACCCACTTTTCTTTATCATTGTTTTTTCTAATTTTTTAAAACTCAATTCTATATTATTTCCTTAGACTAAAATTTATCAAAATTACTAATTTTGTTGATCCTCTCTTTGATCTAGAAATCAGACTCATAAAAATGATTAACTTTTACTAAATTTAAGTTCACAAAATCAATAATAGAAACAGTCTCAGTAGAACAGAGTCAAAACCAGCTTAATTGCATTAATTATAACACTTCTAATCATTTTTATTATCCAATATTTGAATTATAATTATGTACTATATATGTTAAATTTGAGACAACGTATTATATTTTTATATTTTTCTATATTATTTTTACATTAAGGGTTAGTTAAGTTCTAGTTTCTTTTTCTGCTTCATATTTTTAGTTACATAATTTTTAGCTTATTTTCAATTTCAACACACAAGAAAAAATAGAAATAAAATATAAGTAAAAAGCCTTTAAGTTCATTAATTGGTTTATTAGATAGTATGATGCATAAAACTAATTTTGACAGTGTAGAAAACTAAATTCAAAAGGTTTTATAAGATTAATTTATTAGACAGAAAGATGTCATAACTTTTAAGATTTATTAATAACATTAATTTATAATAAGTGATTAATCGTAAGACTAATTTTATAATTCTCAAAAGTGATTATTATGAAGATAAATAAATATATTATTTATTATATATTATAATTTAGATCTGGTACTGAAAATTATTTGTTTCCAAAACGTGACGTGACACGGTGGATTTCACTGACAAACGCTCCTAGACCGTTGAAATGAATCTTACAATAGATTATTTTACAATTTTCGAAAATTGCTATTGATTTATTAAGTTATCAAGAAAAAAAATCCTATATAAACTAATTTTAATTTATGAATAATTATATTTTTTTAAAATATTTTAACAAACACCTCTTGTGATATTCGATAAAAGAAGAGTTCTTCCTAATTGGAGGCTTAGAAATTTGAATATTAATATATATAAGTGTGAAAAGGAAAAGATCTGTAAATATTATTTTATGTTTACTTGAAAACGAAAAAATTGTAGTTAATTGTTGACTTAATTGTCTTGTCGATTATTGTTGCAGTGGTTTTGTTTATGAACATGGGAGCAAGAAGGTTTTGGGGGACCAGATTTCCTTGTATTGTAGTTCAAGATAACAAGATAATATATCCTTTTAGCAATGATAATAAAAATAATTAACAAATCATTTTTACATTAAAAGTGGGCATCTTAATAAATTTTTAATAACTATGTATTGTTAGCATTAAAAACATGTGAATAATTGATTAAGAGCAATTTTTTTATATGATTTTCAATAATGTACTAGTATAAAAAAATAATGAAAAAGTTGCATAGAGATATGATAATGTATATATATTTACAGAATTTTGAGAAAAATAAATAAATTTACATCCTATTTTAATATTTGCTATAATTGAAAGAGAAGCAAAGAAATAAAAAAAAAAAGATGTAAAAAAGTGAGAGAAAATAGTTATATATATAAAATGTTAATTAACATTATCCTTATTAACAACTTAAAATTTGTCGTATGCTAAGTTGAAAAATTAGAAAAGGAATGAATGAGTGGTATGATAGTTGTGCCCCAAACAGAAACTAATGATTGGTCTTCCAAAAACTGTTCCAACCACTAAAGCCATTTTTATTAATTACGATTATTACTTTTTCATATTGAGTTCGAATGTCTTAAATTAATGCCAAATTAATTTTTCATACTTTACTATAACTTTTTCTCCTAATAAACCAATTTTTTTAAACCATTTTTTATTTCTCCGGGCATAAATTTAATATAAATAATATATAAATTCGATTAATTATATCTAATATTTTTTTTAATAATTTTAAAAACAAATATAAATTTAAAATATTAAAAATCATTTTTAATATTAGAAAGTGTTTTGAATTTATGAATATTATTAAAATATATAAAATACAACTAATAATAAAATGGTAGCATGACACAACAACATCAAACTATATTATATTAATCGGAGACATCTAGGAAGATGGATGGTTCAAACGACTCTACCATCAAACTGATAACCTTGATAAAAACTGATGATCTTCATGAGTTTATGAAGTATAAAACTACTAAATTCAATGGACAATATAGTCAAAATTCCAAAGATCAATGAATTACATTCATGCATAAAAAAAAAAAAAGAAAAAGAAAATTTAAAGTGTGTTATGCATAATAAACACGTGTAAAAACATGACAAAACACATTGAAACACATGCTAAGGTTTGCACAAATTTCAAATCAGAATCCACCTTAGGATATTATTTTATAATTATTAAATATTTTCTTTCCCAGATTTGAATTATTAAGTAGATATATGCTTTTCCAATTAGATTTAGATATTATTCTCGTTTTTCTTTCAAATATGTTGTTGTTTATAATTAAACTCAAGACCACTGCGAGAGAGATATTTGTTTATAATTAATTTCAGAGATAAATATTAGACCATTTGAGAGATATTAGATAATTTATTCTAAGAAATATTAGACCGTCTTAACATACAAAATTAACATAAATAATAATTAAGATGAAAATAAATTCAATTAGATGAATTTCAACTTAAACAATGAATAATTATGAAATTATTTATGATTATAGTACAAAGAATACATAATTAAAGCTTTAAAGTATAAATGAAATTATGTTCATCACTACTTCATCTAAAATAATGTAGATGAAACCTTAAAGTAGCAGGTTAAGTCTTTTCCTTTAGTGTGTTTTGTTATAAGTTTTACATTAAAAGTTTTGTATGATTCTTGAACAACACATTCATTTATATGAATTAAAACTCTATTAGAAAGAGCTACAATGCAATTTGTTCATGTCTACACCAAATAACTATTCTAGTATGGTGATTGCATATTATGTATGTTCTAGATGCAAGATGTTTGCACAAGGATTAAAAATACTTTTTGATAAATAATTGAGACAAAATTATTGTGACATAATGGTCACAAACTCATTAATGTATTAAAATTTCATTTTATTTGGTCCAATCATAAATTTCTTTATTTCATTGTATTTTATTGTGTATAACATGTGAGGGTTTAAAAAGTTCACGTGGCTTGGGTGGGAGTGATAATGATTCGTTAATCAAGATTTAATTGGCTTTGTAAAGTGAGGACAAAATAAAGTTTGAAAATTTGTATTGATACAGAAAATTGGAAATAAAACGATTGATTTAATGTTCAGAAATAAAAAATAACATAGTATAATTCATTATTCGTATTTATTTTTGGAATAGTAGTTACCAACACCAAATGCCTAAATTAGATCAGCCACAACACTAAAATAGCAAACTCGCCACCTATTCTCCATCACTATTTATACCTAACTTTATCAGAAAAAAAATCTATTTTTATATGGAAAAACAAATGTATAACATCTGTGTGTAATGATTGACAAAGAAATCTTAATTTACCAAAAGAAGAAAACAGATCTTAAATTAGTACATTTATTGCTTATTACATAATTAAGATTTCATGTCACCATATCTAATTCTATGTCACCATTAGTGTAGTTACAAATGATTCACCAACCACTATAAGTATCTGAAATAGAATTTATGACTTTGTGAAAGGAGCATGTCCTATTTCATTTTCTTTTTGGGTGAAAGAGATCTAGAGGAGTTCAGCTAATTAATCAAGTGTCAATCAAAACCACACAAAACTGAAAACCCTAATAGTAATAAGGCAAAGAAATTTGAAAAAAATATGGAATAGAGGCACCACATATATGGATCTATAATAAGTAGTAGAACTGAGAGCAATGCGCCAACAAACCAACTACCCTATTTAATTTCCTTCTTAAGCATATACCTAAAAAAACAAAAGACCAATACCTTTTGTCAAACTTTGTTGACTATGAAGACATGCATTATTATGTTGAATCACCAACCATTATTAGCTCATAAGTTTACTCAATTAAAGTCAGATCACCGAATAGCTACTGCAACTTACTATCATGATTTCATAATTTTCAATTTTATTTGTCGTTTATTTTTTTTAGATTCAATCTCCGACCATTGTTGCATTAAATCTGTACACACCTCTTTATGATTTCATAATTTTCAATTTTATTTGTCGTTTCTTATTTTTAGATTCAATCTCCGACCATTGTTGCATTAATTCTGTACACACCTCTTTATGATATTTACTATTGAACCTTTTCCTTTCCTTATATTTCCCTAATTCACACTTTCATTCAAAGTGAATGTAGACCTCTAGGGATTGCAGGCATTTTCAATTAGTATTTTTTTTTTCCAATTTTAATATATATCTAACAAACACTATTTCTCCCGCAGATGTATGCATGAAACATGCCGACTCAAACATGGAGCAACCCCCAGATTTTCAGTTCCCAAATATGCCAAATGATAAGAAAGTCATGAAGGCAACCTCATCTAATTTGAATATTTCAAGAACATAACCAAATTATCATATGTTTGGGTTTATTATTTTTAACTTAGATTCTTGTAAATAGATTTTTCTTTTATTTTTTAATTTCATATGACTTTTGCTTTATTTTGAAAAAAAAATATTATTCTAAATCTTAATTTAAAACTAATTTAAGTTGGAATAAAGTCAAACAAAAGAAAATTACAAACCTTTTGATCCAGCTGCCACTAAAAGAACAACTATATTTTACATATATACTTTCGTAAAAGGCTATACTATTATTTCCTCTTACAGTTATACATGTCATAAGTGGTGCTTTATGTCCTTCACATACAAATTCCTTTATAAATGCTAATTAGCTATGGACAGAACACATTTATACATTCCAAGAAATAAAAAAGATTTTTATGCACTAATTCATTCTAATTAGAGATGTACCTTGAAAGTGAATGAGTTTAGCATGGTATCATCAACAACACAATTAATGTTGACATAGGGATTTCAAGCATGAGATCTTCAAGTGCTGTGACTATCCCCAAAACCTTCCCAGAATTGGTTCAGACACCGAAGAGCGTGGGGGCCTGAAACAATACTCTTTCAGAGACAGTCATGGTGGATTTGGCAGATATGGAGTTGGAAGCTTTCTAGAACAGGTTGCATAATAAAAAACAAATCATTTAGCTGTTAATATAACAAACTAGCATCAAAGATACAATGGTGAAAAGTCAACAACACAGGAGGAAACATTTGGAAAACCTTGAATTTCCATTTGACTTTATTGAATAGATATGCCACACATAATGAAATTCAAGCAATCACCACATTTTCCTAATAATAGATTTATTGAGGTAAGAATGATTCCTAACATAATCACCTGATTGTAACAATAATTTCACCGGGAAGCACAACACAACCAATTCATATAATAAATTCCAAATCACATAAAACTAAGTATTTAAAAAGTATAAGTTTTTTGTGCTATTAGCAATTTAGGCCACATGGAGAATATACATTTCTCATCCATGATTTTCAGCTTATAGATTGACTGAGAGACCAAGATCAATGTTTATAGTAGATTCAGCAAGTGATATGCAACTAGACTGCCAAACAATCATCAAAATCATTAGTTGGTCTGGAGAAGAAACAAAGACGATAATTCAAATGAAGTTAGACAGTACAATCTAAAATAAAATATATTACGCATTTCTAGTTAAGGAATTGAGAAATATATTGCAATCTAAAAATCAACAATTGTAGAAGAGTTTATCCTATTTTATTAAGGCCCTCATGTACTGGATTTACATGTCTATTGTGATTATGATTGCACTCAAGAGCCTATCATAAATTGCAATCTTTTATGACCACGATAGGTCTCTATCACTTTTAAATTGACATGTATGCATCTTTCTTCATCACTCGGGCAAAGTTCAAGAAACAGTAAAAACATGCCCCAAATCATGAAAAGGATCGCAATAATTTGCACTACAAAAGATGAAATCTGAGAGACACCTACAAACAACGGTCGAGAGAGAAGGCAGGCAAGGACACAAACTTATCATGAGAATGGACTCAAAAGGCAGAAAAGGCACATGGTCAATTGCAGACAGAGAGTGAATAAAAGTTCAAGAGTGACATAGGCTTGTGGAAGGTACTTCCACACTAACAAAAAAGATTCTTGAGTATTTTTGGAGAAATTGAAAACGAAGAGAAAAATTAGGGTGAAAATGGAAACGCTAAGCGGAAAAGGGAAAGAAAGAGTTACCTGTGTAGAGCAGCGAAGCCGTGACCGGCGAACGGTGACGCGGAGGCTTTCAAAATGGTGACATAAAGGCCTTCGACGGCGACGCGATGGCCTGCGGTGGCCTGAGAGCAAGCACACGGTGGCTTGTGCCTTGCAAGCACGGAGAACGTGCAAGCTCTGTTGAGAAAGCTTCGTACAAAAATGATTGTGATAGATTAGGATGTATCTTTGTTAAAATAGGAAAAAACCAAAATATTTGGGGTACAAAAAAAATAATTATAACATAATTTAAGAAATAGTTAAATATTAGCAACAATTTTTCTATAGTTTTAATTAAAAATAATAATAATCTATATTAAAATAATAACATCATAAGTAATTATAAAATTGGCTCTATAATTGTATTTTCTATTATTTAATAAAAAACATTTTTGTTAGATAAAACAACTGCTAAATTAGTCTTCCTATAGTGACAGCAAAACCAGTCACTGGTAAAAATATACACAAATTAAAATTAAAATTGTAGAGTGATATTTTTCAAAAAATACTAAAAAAAGTAAGTGCAACAGGACCATTTTTCAGTCAGTAATTAAATTAAAATTAAAATTTAACAAACAAAAACACTTATCTCAGCCTTATGACTGATTTGATGACTGAATAATATTTTGTAAACAATTATAAAAATTCAATCACTATATGTCATTCTTGAGTCTTTCTTTTTAAGTAGTGAACATCATTTTCTTTTTGTACTATGTCACATGATAAAGTTGACTAAAATATTTCAAATGGCTTCATCTTTATCTTTTTTTTCCACTTCCAAAATACATTTCAACATTTTTGAGGAAACAAGAAAGTAAGATACTTGCCAGAAATTATCAATTATGCAAGCAAGAGACCAAACTTAAGTGCACCCAAAAATGTCCAATTGCATTAAATATATAACAACTTATGAAGTTCGGACACTCCTCTTAAATAACATGTCCAGTATCTGATATTCCTATCGGACACCGACATTCGTATGACACTACACGTATCCGTGAAGTGTCTAATTCAAAAAGTATTTGTTAGATTTCTAACAATTCTAGTACGGTTCTAACACAATTTTAAAAAGGAAAAATACATTAATTTTCTCAAAATTCAAATTTTATTGTATAAATTGTTATTATGATTATAAAAATAAGAAACAAATCCTTGTGAATCAGTCATAAAAAAACATTTCTGCTTTAAAAAATAATCTAGAATATATTTATGCACATAAATCTTTATTGTCAATTTATATAATTCATAATTATATAATATATTGATATGTGTCTTCGTGTCCTACATTTGAGAGATTTTACGTATCTTCGTATCCATGTCCGTGTCGTATCAGTGTCTGTGCTAGATAGATAACAACTGCTGAATCTTAATACTATTATTCCTTAAGTTAATCTTACTTCCTTAAGCTCCTTGGATTAGAATACACAATAAAGTAGAACAGAACCTCGTTTGACTTCCAAAAGCACATGCAACCTAATTGTCATAAATGCCAATTTTGACCTTAAACATTCCATGTTCTAACATAGTCTTCAAGAATTAAGGGTATTGTGAAGCCCAATATTGGTAATTAAAATTAAAACTCCCTCTCTATCACAGCTTTAACTTAATTTCCAAGTTTGAGCTCACTCGGCACTAGTACCAACTCATAAAAAACTTTTTAACCTTTGCTTGAATCTTAAGTAACTATTTCACTGATCTAAAACATTGTATCAACGAAAAAGAAATATATAGTGAAGGAAAAATCTCACACACAAAACAAGTAAATGATAAAAATGTCAATCACAACAGGAATATATCATGTAGTTGCTGTTTCATTGCTTTTGGGGTCACTGAACGTGTATTTCTTGGAATGTGAAGATGATCGCTGCAAAACTGGGTTGTGCAACAGCTCTGGTGCCTGCATTTGCAACCTCCCAGATCCTTCCACCATCTTAAACGGAAATAGAACTTTCCTCGGGTAAAAAACACATCAAATTTCAAAGCATTCATACTGTTTTATCAGTTTCTTGAAGCAGAAATGTTATTTCTGATTACTATCAGCATTAAAAAATAAAGGGGTGGGATAAAAACTGTGTCTTTAATTAGGCCCATCAAAGGTAAAAGGTCTTTTTGAACGAATATTTCTTTCCATGATCATATTGATATAAAACTTTTAAATTGAGGTCTCAGTTAAATTATGATCTTTGTTCATTATAGAAAATTGTGAACAAATATGGCTAATGTGGCCATTTGCACTGCTGCCAAAGTGATTTTAAGAATCTTAAGGTTGTGAACAAAATTGCAGTCACATACTATTTTACAGAACCTTGTTTAATATCATGAATGTTAATAGTATTAGTCCTTCTGATTCAAAATTGCTTTTTCAAATTTCTGAATGAGATTTATGTACTGGGGGCTTGAGGCTGTGGGGGTAAGTTTTGTGATGAAGAAATGAGTATGTGTGATGGAACAAACTCCTTCTGGTGTGAACATGGGGCAAGTTGTGAGGAAATTGTTCAAGGAGAGAAGTACTCATGCAAATGTCCCCCTGGATTTGGTGGGGAGCATTGTGAGCATTCTGGAGCATCCTGTGGTCAGACTTTTTGTTTCCATAATGCTGAATGCTTGGCTGAAGCAGGTGAGGTTTGCCAGTGCCCATCTGAATGGAAAGGCAGCCCTGATTGCTCTCTTCTAACCAGGTCACCAGGTTTTCTCCCTTCTCCCTTTCACAACTCAAACCCAGTTTAGATGCTGTTCAAATGAAGATATGCTTGTCTCACCACAAACATGGCTAACCACTTGAAATCACTTGAATGAAAACTTTGGAGTTTAAACTCTTCCCAACTTATCACAAGCTAGAAGTTTGTGCTTGCATAAAAATGCTGCTCTTTATTTAGATTCTGTAATTTACTTATTTATATACTCATCCAAACATGGCAGAATTCTTAACATAATTCTTGATTGTTATTTATATAATTCATAATGACAGATTTGTGTGTATCCTATATTTTAAAAATTATATGTGTTGAACATATCATGTAGTGTTCAGTGTCCGTGTGAGTGTATGTGCATAGAAAGGCATTTTACAGTTATTAGTTACTAATACTTAATATATAAGGATTACCTAATAGATTTTCTACCACAGATATTAACTCAAATTCAACTGAGACAAAATTGTCTAAGGTCAGTAGCAGCAGTGACTCCAAGGTGAGTGCGACACAAAATCTTCTCAGTTCTACTAATCATCATCACTATTATTAACTCATTTTACAATTTGAGAACCATGTGCTATTGCCAAGTGCAGAAGACACTGGCTGTCTTGGCTTTTTCTGTAGTGGGAGCAAGTGTTGTTGGTGCCATTTATGGAAAAAAACTATTCAGCAAGAAAAAGAGAGAGGCAGTTAAGTTCCAACAATTATCTGAAATGCACACAAAGGGGATATTGGATGATGATGATATCTCACACATTTAGTGGGCACACTACAAGAAAATCATGAAATAGAAACCAATTTGTAGAAACCAAAATAATTAGTTGCAATAGTAACTAAATTAGAGACCATTTTAGAAACTAAAAAGAAATTTGGTTTCTAAATTAGTTTC
>Ga0123342_1003857_pt1 | contig 23572 bp, 10 predicted proteins | sample Turbeawhitnodule_FD_89960 | JGI IMG/M metagenome (GOLD analysis project Ga0123342, IMG submission 89960) | Root nodule microbial communities of legume samples collected from Mexico - Turtle bean Mexico white nodule | ecosystem: Host-associated > Plants > Roots > Nodule | place: Mexico: Nepantla... | reverse complement strand
AGTTTCCTACGACCTCTTTGATGTGAAACAATATCAAGGAGAGTCTTTGAAGGAGTTCCTCCACTGTTTTGGAGCACAGGTGGTGAGGTTGAACCTCACAGAAGAAAAGATGATAGTGCACGCGTTAGGAAGGGCATCGTGTCGGGACCCTTCAGCGAGTCACTCATCTGGAACCACCCCAAGACCTTCGCCAAGATAAAGCGCCGCGCGGTGGCCCACATTATGGCGGAGGAAGAACTTAGCGAAAAACGCACGTGCGTTGTCCCCACGCGGCCACGCGCGGCAGGTCGTCCTCAAACCCTAAGGGTCCACGAGACGACGACAGAGATGAAGGCCCCCGTGAAGCAGCAGCCTTATCAAAGGCCTAATACGAGGGGGTGCGGGAGAGATAACGTGCCGCCAAGGCACGACTACATAGTAGAACTGAAAGACCTCATCGCTATCCCAAACATAGCGGAGAGACTGAAGGAGCCTCCGGGGATAGAGAGATTGGAGAGAGAACCTCTAACCGAAGCAACATCCCCGGCCAGACGACGCGAACCCCAGTTGAGAAGACCATAGAGTCCAGAACTGGGGTAACCAGTGATGATCGACCAGGCGATCGGTTCATTCCCCAAAAAAAGGCAGGGTCAGTTTCAAAGTCTTACGCCCAGGGGAAGCAGAGTATACTAAGAGCCTGGGGAGAAACCTCAGGTACCAGAGCACCCACTCTCCCCCGTGTTGACCAATTCACTCAGGAGAACAAAGATCTTTGGGGATGAAGCGCGAATGTTTAGGCGTCAAAGCAGGGCTCAGTTCCTAGCAGACGGAACGCAGTCAACTACAAGTTTACTTCAGTTAAAGCGAGAATATTGTACAAGGTAGTAGAGGACGCTTTTTTTCCTTACTAGGATCTTTTAATGAGGTCCCTAGATAATTACGATTGAAATATTTTCTCGAGATTATGTACATTTCAGTTAAGAACTTGTTTTCCTTGTGTTAGAAGTCTTGTGAGCGGAGAGGTAGGTTTGTAGAGAACACCTCCCCTCTCGAGTGAAAGCGCCAAGGTTGAATGAAATAGTTCGCCAGTTAAATCCTCATCGCCCTCTAGCAAAGCTGAGGTCAGTTAAGTATTTGTTTTGCCTTGCGTTAGAAGTCTCGTAGGCGGAGAGGTAGGTTCGCAGAGAACACCTCCCCACTCGAGTGAGAGTGCTAAGGTTAAACGTAACAGCTATTGGTTAAATCCTCCTCGCCCTCGAGCGGAGATGAGGTAAGTTAAAGTATTTGTTTTCCTCGCGTTAGAAGTCTCGTAGGCAGAGAGGTAGGTTCGCAGAGAACACCTCCCCACTCGAGTGAGAGCGCTAAGGTTAAACGTGATAGCAATCAGTCAAATCCTCCTCGCCCTCGAGCGGAGCTGAGGTGAGTTCATAATTAATTTCTCCTGCGCTAGAAGTCTGCCGAGCAGAGAGGTAGGTTCGTAGAGAACACCTCCCCTCGTGAGTGAAAGTGCCAAGAGAAAGCAAAATAATTCGACAGATAAATCCTCTGCGCCTTTGGGCGAAGACAATGACAATAAAGAGTTTGTCCCCCCCCCCCCCCCCCCGCCCCCCCCCCAGGAAACCAGGGGGGAAAAAACACCCTCCCACGTAAAACCCCCCCCCCACAAGGCATAACACAAAAAAAAACAAAAAGAAAAAAAGAGTTGTCCCCCCCCCCCCCCCCTCGCCCCCCGCGAAGAACGCCAGGGTGGAACAACCCAGTTCACAGTGAAAACCTCCCCTCACAATGGGAACATGCAACAAAACATCCAAGGAAATATCGTGGCGTCAGGCACCACGACAGGAGCAGTTGTAAGAATCGAAATGCAGTTCAACATATAGAAATAAAAGCAGATATATGTTCAGACAGTTAAAATAACAAGCAGATAAAGGAGTTTGCATGTCAAGACAAGTCAAGTAAAGGCCCTGGGAACAATTTTCCCATTATCGACCAAGCCGGAGTAGGTTTGGGTTTTTTGTAGATTGGCCCCTCAGCAGGATCCTCGTCCGACTCAATCACCACGGCTTTACCCCGGCAAGAGAGGATGTGGGAGATGGTTGAACGACGGGAAAAGGGGCCGAAACCCTAGGGTTGAAGGGAACAAGTGAAGACGCAACAGCGGCGAGGACGCGTGCGTGCTGAAGGGAAGTGCCCACGTCCCTAGAAACCCCGTGAAGACGAGTGAGAATATTCGTCAACTTGGCCCGTTTTTCCTCGGTTAAACCCATCCCTGCACACAAAGTTCAAGAGATTTGGAGATATGAATCGTGCAAATGTGCGAAAGAAAAACACAAACGCAACGTTACGATAACTAGAAGCAATATCTCCCGGAGTTTAGAATTTCTTGAATCGAAGGGAAACCCAGAAACAAGCAGTTATCCAGAACCAAGTAACCAAGTAAACAGGGGTGAATGAGAGTTAGTATTCATACCTGTAGATGACAGTGAATGAAGCAGAAACGCACAGGAGAGTGTGAGAATGCTTGGGGAAGAATGCGAAAAGATAAGAGTTTCGGAGAATGATGCAACAAGTGATTAGACGCGCACGTTTTCCAGAGTTTAAGCAAACGAAAAAGCGTAAGCGACGTTAAACCCTAGCCGTCGATCAAGACACGTGTGCACAGATAAGACAGGCCCAAAAAGGCGTCACTTCGGCGCCGTGTTTACGTCCTGTCGCGCAGAGCCATGCAGATCACCTGTGGCAAGGGCTTAGCCTCTTCGCTGAACAAGTTACAGCTCAAGCCTGGGGGGCTTGTGTACCGACCAGTCCTCGGGCATTGACTAAAGCACTAATGATGTTGGTGCCATGTGAGCAGGTCCCACGAGCATCGGAAATCCTAAACTCCGGGAGAGGTCGGGCATCGGAAATCCAAACAGTAGAGATGGGCCACGAGAAGTGGATCCCAGATCACACACCATTTATCAGTAAGGGAGAAGCCTAGATCACGAGTGCTCGTGCATGTAGAGTGGACAACGCATTCAAGCATGACACAAAGTGTAGAGCCGCTGGAAAGCTATGGTCAGCAAGGGAAACGATCAGGGGCGAGCTGCATGCATGGCACGTGAACAGCTAGGGCACTCTCAGAGGCGGGTGACCCCAGAGATCAGGTGCACGAGGAGGCATCCAGGTGGTCATCCCGTCAGAGGTTGCACTACAGTTAGGGACCCCATGCGCTAGGTTATCCTAAGAGTAAGGTAACGACAGTGTTGGGCCCACCCATCAGAAAGGCCCATTTTAGGTAAACATGAAACCCTAGTTTGCAGTCTATAAATAGTAAGCTAACAGACTTGGCCAGGGGAGAATCCTCTTGCACCGTTAACACACAGAGAGAGCAAGATATACAATTTTCGGTGTTTCCTAGCCCTAGTACTGACTTGAGCGTTGGAGTGCAAACGGCCACTAGGGCGTCCATTGTCTTTGTGTTTCAGGTGTTCATTACCGGGACCGCAACAGTGAACACAAGGACTCTAGACATGGGTGTAAGGTAGACGCACGAAGGCGTTTCGAGTCAACCAACAGGAACAGAGTACATATGTGCTATCTAATCACCATTTTCTTTACTTATTCACGATTTCAACATGAACTTTTTCTTTTCTTTTTTTTTCTTCTTTTATTTTATTTTCTTCTTTTATCCTTTTTTTCAAAGATAATAGAAATAGATTACTCCTATTTCCAACCAACTAAATTATTGAAACTTTAAAAAAACTAAAACCAACCATTATTTTTTCTATATAAATTGTGTTTATGTTCTCCTTCCTTAAACACGCTAATAGGTAGGAAATATATCAGTTAAGGTTTAGGGTGCAATAATAAAAAAAATCTTGGTTAAAAAAGGATTATCACAAAGATATTAGCAATTTAAATAAAGGTTGGCTATTTGGCCCTGTGTTTCGAATTAATACAAATGCCTTAAGCATTTTCATGCTTTTTTATGATGTAACATAAAAAAAATAAAAAATCAAGAAACCACAACTGTCAATTCATTAGTGAAACTCTCAATCTGTTTAAGATTCACACATACACTTGGCTTAATTAGTTTAATTTCTTATTGCTTGTCATTCTCTGTTCCAACTAATCATCCTATTTAATTTTCATGTACTACAATCTTAACTAAATTTGAATATGGATTCAACACATTTTCTTTTCCAACCCATGTCTATATCATTTCACTATTCTAATCTTTAAACACAAAGTCTGATTAATAATTTCTTTACATTTCAAATTAACATCCAACTCTCACAATATTATTTAAGAACAAAATAGAACTAGAAAAACAACTCCACAAATAAAATAAAACTAAAAAGAATAAGCAAATTAAACAAACCAAAAGGAAATAACTAGAAAGATAAAACCATATTTTGTTCCCAAAGATCTCTTCTTAGCAACTCATCCAGCTTTGTGTTAAAATCCCCATTTACAATTGTAGATGGTTCTGCTTCATCTGCTCAACATGCCCTTCAGAAAAATAATACATGTCCCTGGTATGCAACATACGATCTGAATTGTTCTCGGGCCATCAAACATGGTTTCACCTCACAACACAAGAGGGGAGGTGAATTTTTTTTTTATATGTTTTTCGCAAACTTTGACGGTATGGAGAAAGCCAATGAAGTATCAAAGCCAAAGCAATGAAAATGCTCAAGTTACAAAACTGTTTTAGTTTATTTCCAAAAAATCAATCGGTTGTTGATGCGATTCAATCGGATGTTTTTATCAGCAGTTTATAAAAAAAACTTAAAACGGATATAATTGAGATTATGGAAAGAGAGAATCACACAAACAAATTTATACTGGTTCACTCTTACACCAAAAGTTACATCTAGTCCCCAAAAACCACATATTACAACCACACACACACCAAAGAAGTGATCTTGAACCCATCAAGAACACACACTTCCTTTGGCAATACAACATACCACAAATCAGAACAGCCTCTGACTCTGTGAATCACAGTTCTTTACAGAAATAGAGATCAAGAGAGAATAAGGAATGATCACACCTGATACAAATTAAATCACAAAAGATTACACAACAGTCATATTCCACTCTTAGCAAATTCAATCAAAGCATGATGTAAATCTTGGAGAAAACTGATTTCAAAAGATTAATCTCTTATCATTACTACCAAGAGCGTAAAACAAACTATTTAAACTCCAAAAGGCAGCTAAAAACATTTAATGAAGGAGCCAAATCAGTTTTTGAATCAATTAAAACATATTTACCAAACTTAACAAATTTTTTTAAGTATTTTCAAAAAACAATTGGTTGAATTGCCGAAACAACAAAACCTTTGAAAATTTAACAAGAACCACCACAAATGGGGTCCCGGTTGGTGGTGCGCTGGTGTCGCGGGTCAGAGAAGAGAGCATAGAGAGAAAGGTGAAAAGTGTTTAGGACTTTTTATTGTATTTTTTTACTGAAGGAAAAAACAGTATTTTCCATTTTCTTATGGGTGTACCTAAGAACACATGGGGGTTGCAAGAAGAAGCAACCTAGCCATATCCTTCTCAAAGCTCCAATATACTCTTTCACAAATCGGACTATTTGTTCCTGCACCTCTATATGTTCTTCTGCCACCCCATACAAAACGTAAAATACCTTTTTATTTTTCTTGTGCGACCCCCATATAGTAGCTTCCAGATTATGTGATCTGGATACGCATTTGAAAAAAGACTTTCAAATTATATAATCCAAAAGTTAAAAAAAAACTTTCAGGTTATGTAATCCGAAAACTAATCATGCATTTGTAAAAAGGCTTCCAGATTATGTAATCCGGAAGTTAATTACAAATTTGAAAAAAAAAAACTTCTGGATTATATAATCCAGAATATTACAGAGAAATATTTTTGGAAATACGAAAATTTATGGAAGTGAGAGAAGAATATATGGAGATGCAGGAAGAAACAGTCTACAAATGGTGTGCCTTGGGTGTTGGGGTTGTTTGGGGTGAAATATGTGGGATTTAAGATTTATTTAATTTTGCTGAAGAACAAAAAAGTATTTTCACATAATTTATGGGAGTGTCACAAGAAAATATGAAGGTGCGGGAAGAACCAATCACACATAAAAGATAAAGGGTGTTTCTTCCTGTAAGCCTACATTTTTTTCTTGCACCCTACATTCTTTAAAACACCCAAATTACTCTTAACAGTTTTGGGTGATTCCAAAAATGTTCCATAAGGAAGAGAAAAAATCTATTCCACAATGTCTTTTTTGAAACACAATTTTTAACTTTTAGAATAATAAATTCAAAATTTATAAATATGTTAAAGAAGTATTTAAAAAAAAAGTATTCCAATAGTTATTTTTAAAAGAGGTAAGATAGTATTTTTTTAAAAATGATGGGATGAAGGGAGAAATTTGTTGAAGTGCAGGAAGAAACACCAAAGGTAAAACAGAAATAAGAGCACACTCCCTCAAAACAAAAGCCAAGAGGACCTGATAACAAACCTCCAAAAGCAGTAAACCCAAAGCAAAGAACAACAACCGAAACCAATAGAAGAAAAAAAACAAGAGTCTTAGAGCAAACTTTCCTATTACTTTTTCAATTCAGTTACTATTATGTTTTTTTTATTTTATTTATAAATTCTAAAAAGTAGCTGAATAATAATATAATATTTTTATTTTTATTTTTCATACGTTACACTAGAAAAAACATTGTTTCATTTGTTTTAAGTTATCTTTCATTTATCTCTATTTATACATTTAGTATTTAAATTAACCTTCATATTTTATATTTATTTTTATATTACATTTCAATGATTATTTCGTGAAAATTAACAGTTAAAGATTAATAAATTTATTATAATTGTTTATTGTAAATTTAAAAATATTTACACATTTAAAATACTTTTCTTAAAAAAGTTGTTTCAGATATAATTGTGATGGTATATTCAAAATAAATTTAGATTTAAATGAATAAAAAAACATAGGATTTACGAGTAGTAGCAGGAAAAGATAAAAGTTGTGATCTTTATTTTTTTTTTGTGTCAAGTGCGAATCCTTTTTCTACTGGGAATGAAGAAGCAGAGGAAATTGACTTGTTTGATTTGAAAGCGCATTTGAAGGCCAGCTTTTCGTCAATGAATCATCATTCAAATATTTGGCAAATTTTATCCCTTCAATCTGATGTACGCACCGTCCAGTTTGAACGATGACAATAGCAAATATCCTTCCATGAGTACCTTTTTTATTTACTTTTAAGCGTGTTCTTACTGGGATCAAGTCCTAACCTCAATCATCAATCAATCTCCATTATTTAATTTTAGAAATGCTCTCGATCTTCTAATAATACAAAAATAAATGACATAGTTAATTACAAAGATACTCTAACATTCAAATCAGTTTTTATGTGTTTAAGTAAGTTATTAATGGTTCATTGAATGCTCTATTTATTATACTCATTCTTATAGTGGTGGATCATGAACAATGATGGACTTCCTCTGGATTTTAGTATTTTCTTTAGTTCATATGATTTATTCTTTAAATTATATTCGATGGATGTGTTTTCCGAAGTTGATAGATCGAGATAGCCGTGAACCAATCCCAATCACATGCTGAGCCAAGAGGTCGAGAGATCGAACGGTACAAAATACAAATATAAAATAAGTTAAAATTTGAAATATTTACGTAATACTAAAAATGTCTAAATAAATCAACAAGATACAATTACACATATAGTTAACTTTCATATAAATAAGTTATCTGAAGTTAAATTTGATATATGCAAAATATTGGTGATTAGGAGGAGTATTATCTTTTCAAAAATGTTTTGTTAACACCCTCTGTCCACTAACACAAATTTGACGTTGCAGACGTGGCATTGGGTGAGGATGTGGAAGTGGGGAGTGATGTGACAGTTTTGTAAGAGTGTAAGGGTTTAACGTTTGAGTACGGATGCAGAAGAGGGAGAGTTTCGAATGAAAGGGAAGGTCGAACGAAAGGGAAAAAAAAGTAGCCGCCTTATCGGAGGGAGGGAGAAAGAAGCAGCGGGAAGCACGGACCAAGCAGTAGAACAAGTGAAACACAAACTATAAACGTCTTTCTAGTGTGGTCGCTGTGCTTCATTGTTTGTTGTTCAAGTGTTCAACGTCATTGGACCATATAATACACCGGTTAGATGGCTACCGATGTAATATAGGTCATATATTACACTAGTTAGATGACTTAACCGGTGTAATATGGGTGTCCCTCCACATGTACTGCCACACACAAAACTGGTTACAAGTGTGCTTGTAAGTGGTTACTTATGTGACCTTTATGGTCACCCACTCTTCATGAAAAAAATTAATTTTTTTTAATATGGGTCATATGTTACACGGGTTAGATTACATAACCGGTGTAATATGGGCCATATATTACTCCAATGGCAGAAATGGATATATATATATATATATATTCTTTTTTACCTTATTTTGAAGTTCGCGTCTCACTACTCATTTGTGTTACTGTTCTTTTTTGAATTTGTCACTTCACCAAACACAATCTCACTATGTCATGTCATTGTCATGTCTGTAAGGTATCAGGACTCTTATCTAGCTTTTATTACAGTACTAAAAGTTCAATCTACTACATGGTAGGGTGCATGTTGCTATCTATGCAGACTTGTGCAGCAATGAGATTACGCCAAGTTCAGAATAATCAACCAACAATTCTGCATACTTGTGAAGAAACAAGCAGCAGGTCATTGTAAGTGTAATATATATGCTTCTATCTTCAAACAATGGCAGAGCTTTGGAGTTGACATGCTCAACATGATTGTAAGTGATAAGTAAGTTGATGTATTCATAGGTAAATGACCTGTTACTGGGAGGGTCATTTTACAATTATGCCTGTTTAAGTAATAGAACTTCTCTTTTTTCCCTCTTTTCTCTCTTTATATATAAATTGCTTTCTTCCTTTTTATTTTTCTCTCTATCTCTCTCTATACAAAGATCTATTTTAAATTGACTGATTGTATACAGACATGATGATAAAATAAAGGAACAGACACTCAAGGTCATGAATGACATGAACATATTCCTCTTTTCCAAACTTTCTTATTAACTTCGATGAAATTTGTCATGTCCTTAAAACTATTTACTATTTATATCTTTTATAGCTAGAAACATTAGCCCGCTGCATTAGAACAGTCTATCACTTTAGTGATATTAATACAAAGAATATTTTTTCAAGAAAAATGTATTATATATCAATTACCACTTTTACAAAACACATATTTCTTCTTAATCATGACCATACTCACCAATAATCACCACATTACTATATTCAACTTCTTCACCTTCATGTAAAATTTTATTCAATATATATTTATCATACTTATAATATATTAATATCACCATTATGTTCTTTAACATCAATTCATACGAGTATGTGATAAGTGTCAAATTTTAGTAATATTTCATATTAAAATATAAACATTTATGAGTATTAATTGCTAAAATAAGTATAAAATAACTCCTAATTTATGATGAATTTATACATTTTTACATATTTGTGATTTTAATTTAAATAAGAACGATTTATTCCCAAGTTTGTATTAATTTCAGGAGTCTAGGGAAGAATGGAGATAATTGGGCAAAAGAAAAATATACAAAGCTAAAAAAAGAAAGTTGGGATGCATCAACACTCACCAAAGCTGCCCAGACATGCAAAAGAGCCATCTCACCACCAAGGGAGCTCGCTCAAGCGAGATAGCACCAATAAAGTTGGGTTGGACGACATTTTGTTCGCTTGAGCGAGAATCCACTTAAGGTCAATCAAATTAGGTTAAATAGGGGGCTTGAGGCACAACCCTAGTGTGCAAGATTGAGAGGAAAACATCATTGAGTGACTTGTAACCCAATTAAGAGAATAGAAGGTGTGAGAAACATTAGAGGAGACCGTCGTCAAGGAGAAACATCCTAGATCTTCTTTTCATGCTCTCCTGCGTGTAACAATCATCATGTGTGACTAATTCTACCCTTTAAGATTGAGAGTAACATGTTCAAACTCTTATGTATTGAAGTGATATCTAAACATAATATTTTGTTCTTAATTGATGATTGGTATTATCATTTTGTTAGTAATGCTTATCTCGAAATTTAGATTTGATTAGAAAGTAGTTCTAAGTTTCTGACCCAAGTGATAATGTTTAACATAGAGTTGAATGCTAGGAATAAATTTGAATTGTTAATTGCTATCCACGTTTAATCTTAATAATAAGTTGTTTTTATAAATATGCGATGTATCGATATTTAGGAAGCATCTTAATAATTTTATATGCAAAGAATCGATATAAGTGACTTTTATATGGGCATCAATATCAATCAAATGACACAATGTTATCATGTTAATCAAATTGAAACTGTCAAATTCTTTGACTTGTTTTCTTATTAATCATTGTCTTCACAACAACTTTCAACACACTTTTTTTTTATATATTTAGCAAATATTTTACTTGATTATTCAACTATTCCTTGTGGGTTCGATATTCATCCTTAGGGGCACATTATTAATTATTAATTATTAATTATGACAACGCGGTGCAGTTGCCGTAAAAAGTCACTAGTATATACTATAATTAAATCGCCTTATTTAAAGGCATATGCGTATCTTCTCTTTATATGTAGAATCCAACAAGCTTTTGGTATCAAAGTTTCAAACCCTACACGTACAACATTTCTCTTTAGCCAATAACTCAAATAAAAGGAGATTGAATCCTTAGTAGAGAATAAATTACTTATCCAAATAAAAAAACCTAATCAACTTGTTTTAATCTTTACTTTTCTAACTTGTTGATGTTGTATTCTATCAACACAATCGTTACCCTAGTAATCTTTGTTTTCTAAAGAAATTTTAGATAGAATAGAGTTTTAGGGAGACAAAATATTTTAATGAAATAAAGAATGAATGTCTACAATATATTTATAGACTTTATATATCCATTAAAATTATCTTTGTTAAGATTCTAGATTTTACATTCTCCCCAATATTAAAACTTTTTGTTCTTGAAAATTTATGTATAAGAAAAAAAGATAGGAATAAGATTATCTCATCTTATCTTCTAGCTCCTAGATAGAATTACTAGTCTTAAAGTCCCACAAAACTTTAATCATATATATATACCTCTAAGTTGTCATATCTTATAATCGTCGACTCTTACCAATTTAGTATCATAAGACACAATCTTCTCTTATTTGAACCTCATTAGGTTTTAGAATACGAGTTGGATTTGGTATATATTTTCTCAATTGAGATACATAATAAACATTATGCAATCTGATGAGATGAGTGGCAATGTAACCTCTCAAGCCACTCAACAGATATTTCTATGATCCAATAAATTTAGAGTCAACTTTTTTTATTTCAATGTTCATCCAATACCTATAGTGTAAGAAACCTTAAAAAACATGTAACACATGATTAGCTATAGCAAATTTCATGGATTTCTTCCTTAGTCTGCCTCAAATTCATTTTATCATGAATTTGTCAGATATTTTGAATAGTTTACTTTATAACTCTAGTCTAACCAATAGGGTGGTTATGCGAGTTGGTTTGCCCCGCATTTGGTTGTAAAATATAGGTCGGGTTGGCCCGCTCCGCATAAGAAGTAACCTGCAGGCCTGCGAGCCAGCTCGCATAAGAATTTTTTTTTTTTCAAAAATTAAAATTTCATTAATTATAAAAAATTTATTCCTACTACTAAAAAATTAAAATTTTACCCATGTTTCAATTCATTTAATTGAGATCAAAATATAAATTCAAGTATGAGGGTTGTTAGAAAGCTTGATTAAAAATAATTAAAGTTTTGTTTTGCATCTATTTTTTCCTATATATGTATGTAAATGTATAAGAGTATCTCAAAGTTTTGCTACAAAATATTTTAATGAAGATGACTAATTTTTTAACTATCCTAGTGAAATCTCTTCTTTATATTGTTTTTTATTAACAAATTTTAAATATAAGACTTTACTTAAAATTAAATCCATTGTCACTCTTAATACTAACTCCTTTAGATGATTAAAATAACAAATTTCTTTTTTTAGTACATTAAATTCAATTTTTTAAAATAAAATAAAATAAGATCACATTGCAATAATGGATAAATGATGTATGATTTTTTTTTTTACAAAAAAGTTAAATAATTATTTTTTTATTTACGTGGGTCAGCGGGCCAACCCGCTCCGCCCCGCTATTGGCCCGCTCGAGCTGCAGGTTATGTGGAGCGAGTCAGCGGACTAAATTAATAAGTCTACTCAGCACTTTTTTATAGCGAACTGCAAACTGACCCGCATAGCCCGCCCCGCATTCCCACCCCTAGTACCCAACATTTTCTCACTTTCTTAATACCAATAAAGAAGTGTTTTGCATTTTTTTTATCATACAAGGGAAACTTATCACTAAAATACGTTATGCTTTCAAAAGACACTTTATAGTCCCGAAAGATGCTTCATGGTTACTAATTTAAATACAAGAACTTAGAAAATGTTTTGTTTTGGGTGAATTAAAACTTATAAACCAATAAATTTAATTAAAATTTTCCTCATAAAGTTAATCAAGTCTCACACCATGTAAGCTTGAATTTTCTCCAATTACCTAAATAAGTTTTAAGTATTTGTATATATCATCGGTTTGATTTTAGTTCCTCTATCTTGTTTTTTTTTTTTATTTTTAGATCTCTAAAAAAATTTACTGCTTTTTTTTAATCTTTTTAATTAACTTAATTGGTTAGCTATTGTTAGGGTGAAATGCATTTCCTCGAGACTTGAGTAAAGTATGAGACGCGAATAATGAACAATCGAGAAGATATGAAAAGGAAGATGCATCTCGAGAGAAATTAAAAATTGAGTCAAGTAAATAAAAAAGCTTATCTCAAAAAATACTCAAAGAAGTTTATCTCAAAATGTACTCAAAGAAACTCGATCCTTTCAAAGAAAAATTGATTCGAGAAAATTGGAATAAAAAAATTGAGGAAGTTGTTATTATAGAAAGTGGATCGAAAGGCAATTTTAAAGGCTTTCGTTAAGTAAAGAGGAATCGTAACACACATTAGGAGAAGTTAATCAATTTACAGGAGTTATGGAAGTTAATGCCCGATGACTATTAATGGAATGAGTTTTGTTGAAACGTATACCTTCAACTTACTATCCCTTATCTCTTTTTACCTAGAGTCATTTATTTCCTTCTAATTTTCATTACTCTCGTATCATTACTATTCAATTGTATTACATATACTACAAGAAGATCATTCAATAAAAATTAATTTTAGACACAAAAAATAATCAATCATTGTATTGATTAGATTAAATACTACTCAAGAGATTAACAAAAATTAATTATATTTAAAGTAGTTTCTATTATTAATAAGATAAACTAGTTTCTAAATTGGTATCTAATTAGCTACCAAGACTTTATCTACCAATTAGTTTAGATTCTAAAGTCGGTAGCTAATTTATACCAATTTAAAAACTAGTTTATAAATTTTATTAGTAATAGAAAGTACTTTAAGTATCAATAATTTTTGTAGTGTTTAAAATAGTATCTAATTTAGTCCATATAGTGACTAATTATTTGTTGTCTCTAAAATTGGTTTTTATTTAATGATTTTTTTGTAGTGATATAATACACAAAATTTTCATTCTAATAGTTTAATGCATTATGCGAAGTTTTTCATTGTAAAAGGATTGAAAATTATATTATCTATATTTATTATCTATATTTCTAATTAGAGATCAATTTTTTTTAATGTAAGTATAATTAATGAAATAGTGCACTACTAAACAATATAAATAATTCATTCTACACAAGAGTAAGGTACGCTTTTATCAATTACATCATGCACTCTTAATGAGTGCTTACTTGATCATAAGAGAAATTCTGCAGGTTAACTCTAGACCAAACACCAAAGAGTTGAAGTGTTGAGGAGCATAAGAGGCGCGAAGGAGGAACAACCAAGTGCTAGGGAGAGAATATAAGAAGGGCGAAGGAGGAGCGACCCAGAGATCAAAGACAATCGTTAATGTCAGTCTCAGTTCCAAGTACTATCTATGCCCCCTTTAGTCTACACAAGTACAATAATAATAGTAATATGAATAATACTAATAATAATAATAAACAAATATAGATAGTGAAACAACAACCACTATGTTGAGTGTGATATTGATATCATTAACAATTCCAATGTGAACATAGTCTAATTATGAATTTATCAGTAGTGACACTAGTAAGTTATGCAGTGATAACTTGAGTGAAACTAATTCTAGTTTTTTTTTATCCTTATAATGGAGATGGGGACATCAAATCAAAGATATCCTTGGAAAATATCACCTTGGAGAAGTACCTAAATTGATACAAGTGGAGTTGCATTTAAGAATTCAAACCACACAACTTCTTTCAGATATTCACTTTATTAGTTAATGGAAGTTCAAGATATGGTAGAATTCAATGAAGATTGCCATTAAACACGAATTTAACCTGAAGAGAGTTATATAAGTGTGAAAACGCTCTTCATATAGTATAAAAGAAAATGAATGCACAGGAGGAATAAGAACAATGGTGGAAATGAAGGTATACAATGAAGAACAAGAAAAGAAAGAGGTAGAAGGAACTAAGGAAAAAAAAAAAAAAAGAATGGAAGAAGATTTGTGGATTGGATGCAATGAATGAAGTCTTTAAGATTACCAAGATGAGTGATGATGATAGTCGTCACTTAAATCCACAACTCAAAATAGAACTAACAAAGCAGATAACTATTTTCTCACAAAACTAATATAGTAACTTTTTGGTTTTTCTAATAGGTTTTTACCTCAAATTTTAAATTTATTTTTCCTCCATTTATGTAGGTATTAGCCTAATCCTCTCATATATACTTGATTGTTCTTTTTTTATTTTTAATAATATTTTTTCATGTAATGACAAATGATTGTTAGGTCAAGAAGTGTCAATCTAGCTAAGATGTCAGGTTCCATAGTGATATCTAACATAAAATCTTATAAAATAAAATAAAACAATAAAGCTTTTGTTATTTATTTTTATTTTCTTTTATTAGGTTGAAATAAAAAAAAACATTTAAAGGGAAATTTTTATGCAATCATGAAAACTTTGGTTAATAAAAGAGACGTTGAGAATGATAACAAAATCATGATAATAACAATAAAACACGTTTTCAAGCTTAAGCGGTCAATTGCATTTAATGCATGCCACAAAAAATGTGGAGAAAAAAAATAAAGGAATGAAAATTTATAAAGTGCTTGCATCTTCATATTGAGTTTTTATAAATGAGAGAATAACTATTGATATATGTATATTTCTAAGAATACTCTCTTTGATATATACATTTGTTAGGGTAAAATAAAATTTTCAAGACTTGAGTAAGAAAAATCAGGAAGGTATGAAAAATACATTAATCTTGAAAAACAAAAGTGAGAAATAAATTAAATAAATTTATCTTGAAGTATAATAAAAAATAGACTTTAATTATCCTTTTAATCTTTATAAATTAAGTAAAAAAACATCAATTTCCTCATTCAAATTTTAAAAAGAACATCAATTTTCTCATTCAAATTTTAAAAAGTACAATGTTATCCTAACTTTTTTAAAATGTTTAATTTGATCTTAACTTTTCTAAAATAACAAATCTACATTTTTTAAAACAATTTAGTGTGATAGTTTTAAATTTTTTAAATGATCCAATGTAGTAACAACTAATGAAGCTCGTTCACTCCTCTTAAATGGTGTGCTCGTATCGAACACAGGTATCGAACACCGACACTCGTACGAAACTCGTAAGACACGTATCAGTGAAGTGTCCAATTTAAAAAAATATTTATTAGATTTCTGACAATTCTAGTACAGATCTAACATAATTTTATAAAGGAGAAATACATTAATTTTTTAAAAACTCAAATTTATTGTATAAGTTTTATTATGATTTTAAAAATAAGGAACAAATTATTTTCAACCAACCATGAAAAATATTCTTCTACTAAACAAAACTGAAACATAGGTAACAACACATATACACTACAAGAAAAACTCAATTCACCAATGAAAGAATTCCATAGGTAACAGCCAAAATCAAATTTCTTTTTTATTTTCAGTTATTATTTACAAATATTATTTTATGTCCATTTTTGTGATTATTAATGATAATTATTATATATTTTATGACAATTATAATTAAAGTTAGAACTAAAATGAGACTCGAAGCAAAATCTCTTGAACAATGACTAAAGAAGCTTTAACAATTACATCAATCAAGTTTTGTTGTCATGTTATGATTATTATTATACTTATTAGTATGATTATCAATATAAATATAATTAATAATAAAAAATTATTAATATTATCAATATATTTAATATCATTAATATTATTAATTTCATTAATATTATTATTCAAATTAATAACATTATTAATTATTATAATAATGTTATTAATATTATTAAATATTATCAATATTATTAATATTATCAAATATTATTAATATTATCAAATATTATTAATATTATCAAATATTATTAATATTATCAAATATTATTAAATATTATTAATATTATCAAATATTATTAAATATTATTAAATATCATTAATACTATTAATATTACTAATACTATTAATATTATTAATAATAATATTATTCATATTTTTAATATAATATTAATAATATTATTAATAATAATATTAATAATATTATTTATATTATTATATTAATATTATTAATTTTATAATATTAATAATATGTATACCTATTAGTCATGATTTTTATTATTTATAAATATTGGTTATGATTTTATAATTATTCGTATTATAATAATATTTTTAATATTATGTATATAATTATTAATGTAATAGTTGGTAGGTAATAGAGATTCGTGGATAATAGTTCGTAGGTAATAGAGATTTGTGGCTAATAGTTGGTAAGCAATATAGATTTGTGGGTAATAGTAGGTAGGTAATATGAATCTATGGATTATAGTTGGTATGTAATTGAGATTCGTGGGTAATAGTTGTTAGTTAATAGAGATTCGTGGGTAATAATTGTTAGGTAATAAAGATTCATGCTTATATTTGGTAGGTAATGTTGAATTTACCTATAGATTTAGATCCGTGGGTTATATTTGTAGGTAATGTTGTCTGTGGATAATATTCGTAAGTAATGCTAAATTTACCTACGGATTCAGATTTATGGATAAAAAAAGTAAATTTATTTTAACGATGACAATCTAAAAGAAACACCTTGAATCGTTTAAAAAAATAAATTATATTAAAATTTTAAAATTTTGAAACTAAATTAAGTTTGTAACCCTTAATATAAAGTCTAAAAGAGTAATTAAGAAAAAAAATTAATTAAAAAATATTAGAATAAAAAATCAACGAATCATTTATTAGACGAAGTCAATCAAAAGGCAGTTTTAAAGGTCTTTTTCCATTAAAGAGGAACCATGGCACACAATGGTAGTAATTAATCAAAGACACAAAGTGAGAGTGATGAAAGTTCTCATTTTTTTGAAATGTTAAACATCATGTCGATTGTCTTTTAAATTAAGGTCATTTCATTCCCTTTAATTTTCTTTACTCTCGTACCATATTGCTACTCACTTCTATCATGTGTAATAAAGGAAGTTTTCATTCTAAAAGTTTAGTTAATGCATTATGCAAAGGTTTTTGTTATAAAAAAATTAAAAATATAAAATGTATTTATTATCTATATTTTTTTTATTGGGGATCAAATTATTTATGTTAATGTAAATATAATTATTATTTATTTAAATCCATATATTTATACCATTCAAGAAATATTTGTTTAAAAATAATTAAAAAAACAAAATCATAAGTTGAAAGTGTAGACAATATATAAGAATCTATTTTTTTTACATCAAACAACCATAAAAATAATTAGTAAGATAATTAAGGTTAAAACATAAAATGTGTACTAAAATTGTTCCTGTCGGTTGACTCGATTGTCTTCGTACGTCTCACGATTCTCCCACTTCCAATTCTCTGTGCCTTCGTCCGTGCCTTTCTCTCGATCTAACACCTGAAATCACAAAGACAAAGGGCACCCTAGAGGCAGTTTGCACTCCGACACCTCAAGTCAATCTTAGGGCTAGGAAACACCAAAACTGTTAAGCGTAAAAGCCCTGTGTAAACTGTGTGTGTGAAGTTGCGCAAGTGAATAGAGTACCTTGTTAGGTTTATTACTACCCTTTATATAGTCTAGGGTTTCCACTGTTTTCGCTACCCAAATTAGGATTTCTGAGGGTGTGCCCTAGTGCCGCTATTACCCACTCTTAGGGCAACCTAGCGCGTAAGGCTCCCTAACTAGAGTGCAACCTCTGATGGGATGACCACCTGGGTGCCAACTCGTGCACCTGATCTCTGGGGTCACCCGTCCTGGGAGCGCCCTAGCGGTTCATGTGCCATGCATGCAGCTCGCCCCTGGAATGTGACCCTCATGGGTCGCATCTCTTCTAGTAGTTCTCTACTTGTGTTACGCCTGAACGCGTCATCCACACAACATGCATGGACCCCTCGTAAACCCTAACTGATAACTGGTGAGTGGTTTGGGATCCACCTCTCGTAACCCAGCTCTGTTGTTTGACTTGCCGAGGTCCGAGGTCAGCATATCCTAATGACCGATGTTTGACCACTCCTCGATCCCTTCGGCGTACAGTCTGCGTGACACTCTCTTCGACACCCTAGGCGCGCCGTCTGCAAGGTGCTGGCCCTGACCACTTCGTGGAACCCAACTCACGTGGCCCTACGTCCACTAGCAGTCAACTACGCCCGAGCACTGGTCGGTACAAAAATGAGTAAATTATTTTTAGTTATGTAATTGAATTAAATAATATATTTGTTATCTATAACAATATATAAAAAATTCTTTAATGTACATATTTTCTATTTCTATCTCATTCTTATTTATATTTTAAAATTAAAAAATGAAAATAAATTGTATAAATACTAAAAAGTAACTATACACTTTATAACCACTTAACATATATATTGTAAATCATCTAAAGCCTCATGCAACCATCCATTATATTTTATTTAACTATTACTATTAATATTTTTTAAAATATATAGAGACACAAAATGTCTCTTTTTAGTAATTCTATATAAATAAGATAACAACAAATCATTTACATTTGTAATTTTAATTTTAAATATATTATACATCGCGATTTTATTGCTTTAACAATATTTTTGCTTTCCATTCAATATTTTACATTTAAAATGGTATTCTTTTGAAAGAAAGAAAAACTTAATGATATTATTTTTGTATAAAATTATAATCTTAAATGATTTTAATATATTCAATATATCATAAACAGTAATTTTAACTTGAAAGAGAAAAATAATAAATTTATAAATATGTTTTTATATTTTCAAAATTAGTTTTATAATATATAAAATTATAAAAATAATAATTAATTTTTATTTTCAGTCTTATGCAATATAAAAGTAATATAAAAATATTTTCGTTCGTAATAATCTTTTTTACAAGTTTTAAATACATATCATGTAATATAAAATGAAAATTAAATGCAATTACCTTTATTAACTACTATTTTTTTTTTTTAAACAAAGATTATTTAAAGAATTAAAAAAAAGATAATTTTTCATAATGTATTGAAAATTTAAAATATATTATATGTAATTATTTTATTTTAAAAAATAATAAATATGTTACTTAATTGATTCATATGTATAAATGTAATGTAATTATCATATTGATATATTATTTAATTAATACTTATATATTTTTATCACTAAACTAACTATGATTAATAAGGATAGTAATTCAGATTATACTAAGTTTAGTCTAATTTTTAGTCAACTAACTAAACGTAATTCGGCTAAATTGGTTTGTATTTTTTATTTATTTAGTAACTTAACTCAATCTAATTACAATTGGATAGAATTGAATTAGATTAACTCATTGAGTTAATAATTAAAAAATTAGCATATCTTAACAAACTAAATAAATCAAAATAGAATTTTTAGTGATTTTTAAATTTTATAAAGGAACAAAAAAAATACTTATAACACATACATAAACAATATTTATATAACAAACTTATGTTTTATTCTAAAATTATTAGACAATTAATATTTTCACTACATATTTTATATAGTTGAGTTGGTTAAAAGTTATAAAGTTTGAAATTACGAGCTTAACTCTTAACCCGCTTTTAAATTTATTTATTGAATATAAGATCTGAAATTTTCTTTAAAAATATAATATTAATGGATAAAGAATGAAAAAGACTAAAAATATGCTAGAATTATCGATTCAAAAGTTATATGTTCTTTAAACATATTATAACCATGAGGAGATAATAATTGGTAGATTAAGATAATAAAAATTATTGATCTGACTAACTGTTTTGTTTTATTTCTCATTGTCCGATAAACCTTTTTCTATTCTTTGTGTATAGATTTCTGATTAAGAGGAGATGTTCCAAAATGTAGAAATCTAAGTTTTGGAAGATAAGTTAAGTTCATGAGAGTATATATAATCGATTTGAATAGTATATTTGTTTAAGGCGTTAATGCACTAGGTGTAAAATGTGTAAAAAAGTTCATTCAAATATATATTGGTTTTTTTCCATAAAAATATGATGATATTTTTTAAATTAAAATGCGTAAATAAATGGTGGTTCCTTATATAACGGTTGTTCAACCCCACAACTGTCGTTTATTCGTGTGAATTATACAACGGTTTTAGTAAAACTGTTGTATATTCGTATATTCTTAGGTATAAACAACAGTTTTATCTAAGAACCGTCGTTTATACCTCTGTTTTAACTCTAAAACAGAGCGCTCCACTTACACTTTTCATTTCCATTCTTGATATTTCATCTTTTAAGTGGTTTCCTTTTCCTCTTCACTGCATTGTTGCATTCTTCCTCTTCCTTTATAAGTTCTTCCTTCACACTCATTCTTTTTTCTCTCATTGTTTATTGTTCATTCCATTTAGTTTATTGATAGTTCTCATTGCATTCCGTTTAGGTGCCTTCGTTCTCTCATTGCCACCACCGTTTTGCCTTTGTTCTCTCATTGTCGTCGTTGTTGCCCTTCAACACCGTCACTGTTACAACATGTTGCTTTTTTTTAAAAAAAAATTGTTTGTTTTTTTATTATTTATTAATTTGTATATTTTAGTATTTATGTTAATTTGTATTATTATTAATTTTTAGGTTAGAATATAATTATTAATTTGTTAGATTGTAATTAGAGTAATATTATTTAGTATTTATAATTAATTTAATGATTTTTAATTAGATTTTGTAATTACATTATAAATAATTTATTGATTTTTAATTAATATTATTTATTCTATTCTATGTATAATTAAATTTGTTAATTTTATATTGCATGTATATTTATAATTCTTTTATATGTATTGGTATTGAGTCCGGGTGTTCGACCCTCGACAATTGTTTCCCGTATGAGAGGCCCTTAGTTTTTCGTTTGAGATTTAATACAAGTATTTGTCTACTACTCCTCCAATTGTAATTTTTTTTAAAACAGTTTTTAAAAAGCAGATGAGGTTATAGTGACAATAATTGTTTTGAGTCTTCAATTGTCCAGGTGGAAAGTTTGAGAAGAACAATCACTTTTTTATTAGTTCCATAGTACGTAACTTGTAATTGACATGTCATATATTTTACGTAATTTTGGTTCATAGCATTTCGTGTTGTTCTTCGAGTGCATATTTGATTGTGGAGATTTCGTGTCACCACTTTCATTTCGTGCCACCTGAAGACCAATCCGAAATTTCATTAAATATAAGGAATGTTAATTAAAGTTATGTACTATTAAATTATAATAAAAGTGAATCTTCTCGAATGGGAAAGGTTCGTACATATAATAAAAACGTGAGATTTCACAAGTATTAGTGGACATCTCAATGACCATTACAAAACATAATCAATCGAGATTGGATTAACTCCATTAACATAAGTGATGAGTACAACAGAAGAGTAGAAAAATTTATACAATTTGCGCAACGTAACGCCAACCGTAGTGGTCATGATGGAGTAAAGTTTAGGTGTTTGTTCATTAATAATTGTTTGAACGGGAGGAGATTGGGTGTTAACAAAATCAGGGAGCACCTTCTATGTGATGGAACTCTACGATCTTATACAACATAGACATGGCAAGGTGAATTATTTAATTTACCAAGTGTTTTCATATCCCAAAAATATGTTTGGTCCATCACGAGTGATGCAGTACATGATGATCGATTGAAGGACATGATTTGTGATGTTAGAGTTGAGTCTTTTGCAGAAGCGCATGGATATGGAACTATGTCAGGAAATGTGGAGACTCCATTGTATCCTGAACCAACTAACTTCACACGGTTGTCGGCAGTATTAAGATTGATGAATTTGAAGACAATAAATGAATGGACTGATAAAAGCTTCACAGATTTGCTTCAGTTGTTGAAGGAGATGCTTTTAGAGGGAAATATTCTACCTAATCCTAATTATGAGGCCAAAAAGATTCTTTGTCCGATGTGTATGGAATATAAAAAGATACATGCATGTCTTAATGGTTGTATATTATATAGGAATGATTTTGAATTGTTCAAAAATTGTTCGAGGTGTGGGTTATCACGTTATAAGTTGAAAGAAAAACACGATGATACTATTGAAGAGATGGAAAAGAATGGACCCCAATGAAGGTTGTATGGTATCAATTGGGTTTAATAGTGTCAAAGTTCAAGAGGGGGGGTGGGGGGGGTGAATTGACCTTTTAAAATCTTTTCGCAGAAACAGAGTTTAACACAAGTTACAAAAAATAAATCGATTTATGTGACAATGAACAGATTTATTTTGGCACTGTTTGTGTGTTTGAAAAGCGTTTATACAGCAAGGTTAATCACAAGATCTGCAGATATATTTTACAGATACTCACACACGGATATTAGAACAAAAAACAGTGAATTACCAAAACAACAACCTTCAATTTTAAGCAAGTGATTAAGGTTCAATTAATGGCTTGACAGTTTATGAATGATCTATTACAAACAACCTGTTCTACTGGCTTTTAACAGATTATAAGTGTTCTTATTGAAATCAACCAGTTTTTCAGAAATTAAGAACAATGTGAACCGTGCCCAGAAAGAACAGATTTATTTTTAATTGAACAGATTTATTTTTTTGTTGTTTTATCAATTATGCAAAAACTTAATTGCAGAGATTGAGAGAGAATGAACACAAGGCAGTTATACTGGTTCACTCAACTGAGCTACATCCAGTCTTCACCTAAACCAAGGTGAAGTTCACTAAATCACAGTACAAACAAACACAATTCCCACTGTTCTTGAAACCTACAAGAACTTAGGTACTCTTGCTGAAAAAACCTATTTCAGCTCACCCACACTCTTCAAGAAAACTTATCAAGAGGAGTGTTCAACCAAACTATTACAAGAAATGAAAAGTGAAACGACTACACCTGATTGAGGATACAAAGATCTGCCTTAAACCAATAGGCAAGATTGCTAGAACAGTAGCAGCACCTCACACCAAGCTTTTGGAACCAAACCAAGAACAAGCACTTT
>Ga0123342_1003856_pt1 | contig 23582 bp, 6 predicted proteins | sample Turbeawhitnodule_FD_89960 | JGI IMG/M metagenome (GOLD analysis project Ga0123342, IMG submission 89960) | Root nodule microbial communities of legume samples collected from Mexico - Turtle bean Mexico white nodule | ecosystem: Host-associated > Plants > Roots > Nodule | place: Mexico: Nepantla... | reverse complement strand
TATATATATATATATATATATATATATATATATATATATATATATATATATATATATATATGAGTTAACAAGTACCAACATGAGAAGTAAGTATCAACATGTGAGAGGTATGTATGTTGAAGATCTCCATCACTAATTAAAGTTAAAGTCTACTTCTTAACAAAAATAGATCCAAGATCAACTCTAAACACTATTGTATTAAAAAAAACAATTGGTACTAGTTGTAGTTGAAAATAACTAGTGTCTAGATTCTTATCCCTATTAAATAGCATACCCAACTTAGTTTAAAAGCCTAATATATAGATCATCATTTCAAATAGGTTGAATAATGAAGGATTTAATTTGGATAAACTTCATCCCACAATTGACTTTGGTAACTACTAATATTATTAATTTTTGGCCACACAATCTGGCCTTTATGATCTAACACTTTGATGTAGATATTTAGAATTGTGCTTGTTTTGGCTTGGTAGGAGTAAATGTGTTTGTATTGAAATTTGAGTTGTGGCTATAGCTAGATTTCTTGGCCCATTGAAACTTGTTTCATGTTAGATGTAGGAGTAGGAGAGTATAGAAGGACCCCATGTTATGAAACCAAAAATGTTTTGGAGAAAGAGACGTCCATGGTGCAATGATTAACAAATTAAGAATCCTATAAGAAGAAAGATATGATAAAATGGTAGCAATATCTTAATGATTGAAACAAAATAATAGTGGGAATCGAGTTGCTTTGCATGCCATGTCCCATCTTTTCTTCTTAGCTTCCTCCATCACCATTAATGGATTGTGTCTCACAAAATTACCCTTATCTCCTTTATGACAAAGGAAAGAGGTACACATCAATTTCCACTCCAACAATTTTATATATTAATCAAACCTACTTCAAGACAACTGATTATAACTTTTTCCATCAATAATTTAAACTTTCTAAACATGCGTTTTATATTTCCCATGTTATTTTTCCTTTTTCTCAATCTCACTTATCATCATAACCATTATAATTATTTCTTCTTTTCTTCCTTCACTATCTCACCATCTCTCACATATTATCAACACGGATTGGCTTCTTCTAACTAATTCAATTCATATTTATTCTTTTCTTTAACAATCTATTGCATACAATTATTTGCAAACTCTTTACACCTATATGCACCTTTCAACTCTCGTGCACAAATTTTGAAAAGGGACAACCAATATTGAACAAAGTTCATAAAATTATATATTGTTATCATTCTCATATTTGTCCTTAAAATTTAGAAACTTCTAAATGAGCCTTCGAAATTTTTAGTTTCATTTAAATTTCTAAAATGTATTTTCCTTTATTTTTTTCATTTTGGTACTTATTCGGCATCACGATTCCTTTTACTCTACATTGCTTTCTTGTATCAGTTTTTTTTTTTAAAAAAAAATATACCGGTATAATAAATATATTCTCATATAACTCAGAAATCGGATCAATAATACTTCTTGTTTTCTTGATTATTTGAAACTTCTTCTAATAATAAAATCGTAATAAAACATTGATTTCTTAAATATTATCTCTTCAACTCAGACTATATATAGAACAAATATCAATAAAACATGTTTAATTCTACTCTTTCTTTGGATTTGCCTGAACTCCTCTAATTTCGGTAGAACGTGTTTGCTATGTGGAGTATTCGAATCTTTAATATTTTGGAGGTCGCTAGCGAAATGTGTCCAAATGTTGATAGCTTTTGGGATTCGGGTACTCAGCATACACTTACATAAATATATGGTTCAAGTTGTGAATTAGAATTATGGTTGAAAACGAAAATAATTAGTGGCAATGGAAAGCTTTTGTTCTGCGTTTGGACCAACCCTTCACCCCACTAACCACTTTACAGAATCGTGAATGAGAAAGGAGCATACGTGAAGAAGATTTTTGACACAAAAAAAAAGGGTTTAGCCCTCAAGTATCTGATTCCACCTTTCGGTTCTCTTTTCCTCTATGCTCGCGGGTATATCACAAATTCTATTCATGATATTTATCTGTTAAAGTAGCACTTCATGGTTAAAAATTCCCAAGATTCCTTGGCCAACTATATCCTCCTAGTACCTACTACAGTACTTTTCTATGTTAAATTATCCAGGTACCCAAATTGATTTGAAAAAGCTAGAATCTTGCAGCATTTCGTTGATTCGGGCTCATGCATGCATTGAAATGGCTAAAGATGTATGAATATTACTTTCAACCTAACTGGGTATCAACCGACGGAATTTATCACCCCGAATCAATGTATGCATTCTGGATTGAAACCGGTTTTTATTCTTCATTAATTCCTTAACTTTCTAAGATTATATTCGCCGACATACCTCTCTCGCATGGGATGGGATCGATCAACCTAAGACTGCACTTGTCGCATACTTGCATGCACGAGCTTCACAAATTCCATAAATGCTCACGTATGCACTATATAGTCAACTCATTTAAGTGGTATTAACAAGTGTATTTTAAATCTATCTTACTTATAAGATAAGAGTTGAGACTATATATTTGTGAATAATTTGATAGCAGTCTGATTGTAGATAGAATGATAAGACTAACAAATTTTTGTTATGATAAACTTTTATATCATGTTAATAAGTGAACTTTAAATTTAACTAAACTTTACAAAATCAATGAAATATTATTATCTTTAGTCCAACGTGAAATCCAACATTTTGTTTTTTCTTTACTAAATACGGTGTATTTAACCCTAAAACGCATATTTGGAAAGGACTTTTATAAAGTCCCACGTATTTTAATTCTACTAGGAGCTGCTTTTTTTCTTCTCTACCTTCCACACTTAGAACCCCCTCATTTGCCGATTAATATCTCCATAAACTGTTTTGTTCCAACATCTTATGTTGAATTTTAGCCTCTTCAGCTTCTCCTTCATAGCGTACAAACAATTTTTTCTGATGTCATAACTTTCTCACTTTGCCCGTATGAGATCCCTAAATCTTAAATTCTTTTACCACATCAAGATATTTAAATGGTTTTGGACCCCAATCAATATTTATATCTTTAAGTATTAAAGCACAATGATTTGATACCGATCTACCTACCACGTATTATTTACATCCCGACCACTTGTCTAACCATTCAGAAGAGACTAAAATTCTATTTATTCTGCTTTAACTGTCCCGTTAGGTTTATACCACGTGAACTTTCTACCAACCAGAGAAACATCAACCAAACTGGTTTTTCAATAAAATTATTAAAACTATGTATTTCATTTCTATAATTAACATTAGGACTTTGACCTCTTCTCTCCCTAGCAATCTGATATAATTAAAATCTTCAACAACACACCACATTTTTATCGGATGGTTTCTTCTTGTCTCAACTAACTCTTCCCAAACAACTCTCTTTTTCTTTAAAGAGCCTAGACAATAGACATTGACCACTGTTAATTCAATGGTGTCCCTAATTTCCACACACCTTCTATAATTGAAAAATTACTCCCATTCCTATATCTTTTCATTTCAAAATAATTTTTTTTTGCACATTGTGATGATCCTCCACCATTATTAACAACCATATTCTCAACCCAATCAATTTCATTTGATCCCACATTTGATAACCTCTCTCTTTGCTCACTTGTTCACCTTTTGTCTCTTGAAGGCATATAAAATTAATATGTTCCTTTTTAATAAGATCCTCTAATATTTTTTTTTTTTATCCTTCTTCTCAATCCTCTAATATTTATACTAATCAGAATCATCTGAAACACTTAACCCTCCCTTAATATGACTCTCCTTCCTATTTTTATTTTTTTTTCAAACTCTTTAATTTATCCAACACATTCTGCTCTCTTCCCAATCAAGAGAAGCCAATTTCCATTCCTGCATTCCAAATTCTAGATGCCTCCTGACATTTAGAATGGACTTAAAGTCCCACGTATTTTAATTCAATATTAATAATTATAAATAACATCAAAGTATCTGTTCAGAATAAAATTATTACCAAGTTACTTTAACATAAAAGCTAGCATTTTTAAGTCCTTTAAGTTTTCGATTGGTTCTCTAATGTATTTTTACGACCCTTTTTTAATTTTTAACTCTTTATTTGATGTTAAATTTATTTTTTATATTTTTTTTATCAACAATAAATAATAAATAAAATAAAATAGAATCACTTCCGGTTGAACCCTTATACATAAAACGCTATTTTCTTGTATCATACACCGGTGTTAGATTATTAGATCTTGCGGTTAGTTTGCTGAAGTCTATGTTTTTTTGCAGTTTTGACCGTCGAACAGCTCCTTTATCTTTATCCCTCTGTCCCTCTCTCTTTTATTGTACAAAACAAAGAGGGAGAGTCCTATGAATACAAGAGAATATTTAAAAGGGTCAAAGAATGAGGACAAGAGAGAACGGGAGTTCAAAGGGTTAGGACTTTGTTTTAAATGAAGAGACCTTATTCTTCAAGGTTTTTCTAAATTCATTCATCAATCAATGACCTACACTACAAGAAAATTATAAAATAAAAACTAATTTTAGACACAAAAAATAATTAGTTGTTATAATGATTAAATTAGAGATTATTTTAAAAACTAAAAAAAATTATTTCTAAATTAATTTTTATTATTAAATAATTTTTAAATTGGTATCTAGTTAGATTCTAAATTTGGTAACAAAAACCTTGATTGCTAATTAGATATCAATTTGAAAACCATTTAACAATAATAGAAACTAATTTAGAAACCAAAATTTTTTTTAGTCTCTAAAATAATTTCTAATTTAGTTACTATAACAACTAATTATTTTTTATTTCTAAAATTGGTTTTTATTTCATGATTTTCTTGTAGTGCTATACATTTCTTCCAAATGTTTGTGAGACATGTAGAGGTTGTTAGGTTTTGTTTATGGTTTTTGGTGTAGCTGGAAATTTTAAGATTTCTGCCTTTTAAAAAAAAATTGTATATCAACGGTGTATGTGTGATAATAATTGAAATTTATGAAAATATATTTTAAAAAATTAGTTCTATTATTGCATCTAAAAATGTCCCTTATTGTAATTTCTAAGATTTTGTTTTATCTAGATAAGTTAATTTTTAAAATTATTAACAAATTTGTAAAAAATTAACTCTGACACTCAGAAAAATGAATGAAAAGAACATGCCCAAACTTCAATGATTTAAGTTCATTCATTATTAGTTAATTTATAGCTTTAAATTTTTGCACGTTTTCTTTAAATGCAATGTAAGTAGTTCTTACAATTTTATAAATAAAAAACAATTCTTGATATAACCTTTTTCTAATAACAATAAAGTGTTTTCAATTTAAATAACATTAAATCATGGATTATTTCAAGAGAAATATGTACATTATGTTTATAAAAGCTTTTATTAACGGGGAGAGATCGGAAAAGATATCGAGTCAGATTGTTTGAAATTAATTTTTTTGAAACATTTTATTTTTAAACTTAAACGAACTCACCAAACATATTTCAAATAAAAACAATTGATGTAATTGAAATTAAAAAGACATATTATAAGAAAATGTGATAATAATATATTATGTAAATAATATAAGTATTTTGAATGTGAGTGTGGGAAGATGAACCTAGGAATATTACCACAGATTTTATTAAAGAAAGAATATATTTTCTTTTTTGGTTGAAAAGAACAGTTGTTGACAGTATATAGGGAAGGTTCTGTTATCTGCAAATCAGTGGCATAAGCATAAGCCGGTGAAAGGATTTTTATTTTTGCACTTTAGAATTTATCCGTTTGGTTTGGGGTAAAAAAGAAATCTCTTCTAAATTCTAATTCAGTTTTAAAAATTCTACGTTTTTGAAAGACTTTATCATACAATTTAGCAATAAAATAAATTTAGTTATTGTTTGTGTTACAGTTCATATGATTACAGTAATATTATCATTTATGGTAGTGTTTTAATTTAAATTAAAAAAAAAACAGCAGAGCCCAGAGATATTAGAAATGACTTAAAGTAGGGAAAGTGGGGAGAAGAGCATGAAAAGGTAGTAACTGAAGTGCGTTGTATGGTCTTAGGAATCATGGTTCATCACGCACTATAAATGTTTAATCAACCGCTTCCTTTATTGGCACTTGAGAAAAAGCCTAATACCAGCCCTCTATTCCGCCTTAAAAAACTACAACTCCGTCACTAATAACAAACTCCTGCATTCAACGAATCCCGAGGTACAGAGGGAAACAAGCCAGACACAGAACTGAGCACAGCAACAATGTCAGCAACATGCAAACTAGGAGACAAACTAAGCTTAAACGATGAAACCAACCAACCCTTCTCACCTCCTCCTCCACTACACGCCCAAAAATATGATGCCAATTCATTGAAGATGGTGATCTCAGAGCTAAGAGTTCAACGAGGTATAGCCCTCCCAATGGTGGCCATGAATTTGGCTTGGTTTGCCAAGACAGCCATCACAACAGCTTTTTTAGGCCGTCTCGGGGAGCTCAGTTTGGCAGGTGGAGCTCTCGGCTTCACCTTTGCTAATGTGACTGGATTCTCTCTTCTCAATGGTCTATGCGGTGCCATGGAACCCATATGTGGCCAGGCTCATGGTGCCAAAAACTTCAGGCTCCTTCACAAGACCCTTTTCATGACAATCTTATTGCTGTTGTTGGTATCACTTCCCATCACTTTCTTGTGGCTTAATGTTGACAAAATTTTGATTTGTTTTGGGCAACAGCAAGACATCTCCATTGTGGCCAGGACCTATCTTTCCTCTCTCATACCCGACTTGTTTGTTGCCTCGCTCTTCTGTCCCTTAAAAGCCTACTTGAGCTCTCAGAGCATAACTCTTCCCACCATGTTTAGTTCGGTTGTGGCACTAGCTTTCCACATACCCGTTAACATAGTGCTTTCAAAGACCATGGGCCTCAGAGGAGTCTCCATGGCGGTTTGGGTTACCGACCTTATTGTTGTGGTTCTGCTAGCCATTTATGTTTTAATTATTGAGAACAAAAAGGGAAGCATGTGGAAGGAAGGAGGGTGGTGGGATCAGAGCATTGAGGATTGGATTAGGCTGGTCAAGCTTTGTGGATCATGCTGCCTCAATACATGCCTTGAGTGGTGGTGCTATGAGATCCTAGTTTTGCTTACTGGCCACCTCACAAATGCTAAGCAAGAAGTGGGAGTTTTGGCCATTGTGCTAAACTTCGACTATTTGCTTTTCTCAGTGATGCTGTCACTAGCCACATGTGTTTCCACCCGTGTCTCAAATGAGCTTGGTGCTAACCAAGCTGGAATTGCTTACCGATCAGCGTATGTGTCTCTGGCATTGGGCTTCATCTCTGGTTGCATAGGCAGTTTGGTGATGGTGGGTGCCAGGGGAATTTGGGGGCCACTGTTTAGCCATGATAGGGGAATTATAAAGGGAGTAAAAAAGACAATGCTGCTGATGGCTCTGGTGGAAGTGTTTAATTTTCCGTTGGCAGTTTGTGGAGGCATAGTTCGAGGAACAGCACGACCTTGGTTGGGCACTTATGCGAATCTAGGTGGATTTTATTTCCTGGCCCTTCCACTTGCCATTGTTTTTGCCTTCAAACTCCGTCTTGGGCTAGTTGGACTCTTCATTGGACTTCTTACTGGTATAGTTACCTGCTTGACGTTGTTATTGGTATTTATTGCACGGATAAACTGGGCGGAAGAAGCTGCCAAGGCACAAACACTATCAAGCAAAGAGCAGGTTAAGGAACTCCCCAAATATGACGCAGAAAAACAAATAGACGTCCGTGAAAAAGAATAAGTGTATAAAAGTAATTAGAAATTATTATCATCTTCATCTAACCATGTCCATACGTATCTCCAAACACCAGGCCAAAACGAAAAAGACATCTCAATTGCTTTTCGTGTCATCCCCATTCTTTGTGATTCAGTGCTCAAGGACTTTCGTGAAAATCACTTTAAGCAACCTGTATGATTTATCGTCATTTTATGTCCCTTTCTCCTGCTTTACTTTTGCTTGCGTGTTTATTTCTTTCTTTCTCTTTCTTTGTTCTGCTTTAGAGAGGAAGTACACTTGGCATTTGAAAATAGTAAGTTTTATGCATTCCAAATCAGTAGGCACAACCGAACAACCTGTTCATATATCGATTGTACAAATAATGGCATCAATGACCAGTATAAAACTAAAGCAAAACTCTAGTCCGTACACATTCATCAATCATCCGTACATCCAGGGTTAGAAATTAAGGACTCAAGCTCTTCAGCTTTTTCATCATTAAAGCCAAGGGTGGAGAGAATCTTGTATCCAGGAGAATCCACTTCGGACCAGATACCAAGAAGTACGTGCGCTGTGGTCATTTCCCCGCCATCATCTGCAAGTCACGTAAAAGGATTAATTTCTTTGCCTGGAGCGTAGAACATTTGATAGGAATCACCCTTTGAAAAACATAAAGTAATGATGATGCACAAAGTGAATGAATGAAATATAACGCCAGGAATTTATGGGATTATGTATAATTTAAAAGGGGCTAAATATTGAGAACAAGTTTGTCCCACGAAACAAAACCAATTGCGACATTCCTACCAATAAATCTTTATCAAATAATAATTAAATATGGGAAATCACAAAGGGTCATAACGAAAACATTCTCAGAATCAAAGATTATCTATTCAGTAGCAGGAAATATAATGACAAAGAAATGTCTTCGGAAATGACAATGGCTCTTCTGTTTGGCTATAGAACCAACATGTCATCAACTCTTCAACAAAAATGTTTCAAACTCTATCAGACAACTCTATACTTACAATAGCATTTCCTAATTGCCTCAGAGCTTCTTTATTTTGGAATTCTAGTTTAATTTTTATTGTACATCACCATAAAGCAGAATTGAGTTTTTTTTATTGCTAAAATATGAAAGAATGTCATCAACAACTAATCATCATCAAACCTGAATGTAGGTTTAACAATTATTTTTGCGGGAAGAAAAGCTTCAGGACCAAATAACAAGACGTAATTAGCACACCCAAATAACACAAAATCTTGTAAACCAAATGTTAAGCAACAAGAAATAAGTAGACCCATAGGCAATAAGAACCAGGGTTTTAGACAAAATAGTACCTGGCATCCTCAACTTCAAACATATTTATTTAATTTGGCAGGATTACAGCTAAATATGTAAATTCCATACATATTATTATATTTGTTTAGAAATTTTCCATTAGAATTCATTACAAAATAATGTCTTTTTGTCATAAGCTCAAATATAGTGTTTTAGTGCCCACAAAGTACAAACTGTGTTCCATCATTCCATGTATAGTAACTAAATGTGGCCCATTGCTTAGTAGAAGATGAACCCCAATGACACATCATTATACAACAAAATTCTGTAATACTTTGTGTTTTCATGTTATTTAAAAATAGTTTAGAGGGAGAGAAGAGAGTAAAAAAAAAAAAATCAGGGAGAGTTTAAACCACTAGCAAAAGCATGAATGCACAAAGTACTATAAGCATTGAAACCAGTTCTCCACTCTCCTCTGCAATTGGTGATAAACAATAGTAAATGAGAAAAATGAAAATAACCAACCAGATTTTGTTTTTCGATCAACAGCCCAATCAAGAGCTCTCTGAGCTTCATCAGTCAGTGGAGGATGCTCCGGGCTGAAGAAAAACAAATCACCTTTTCCAAGTAACTTCATTGTTTCATCTTGAACCTTGAGAAGTGTAATTCCATTGGCTCGCAAAAACTTGGCAGCTAAATTAGTACCTAAAGCCCAAAGATAGGTTAGGAATAATGCTTAAACTTGTATATTCATATCTTTGAAGAAATGCACTAACACACGGAACACACCAAATGAAACACGGAACACACCAAATGAAATAATTAATTAAAAGCATCCCAAACATAATAAAAGGCACGTATTTTTGTTTGCAAAATATATCTAGTTTTGAATTCAAAAGATTGAGTCAGTTGTTAGTGACCTAGAGTTTAGTAGTTTGATGCAATACAGGTTGCAGTTTATGCTGTTGCTATCTATTACTTTTCTGTTTTAGTCAACAGATTTAGTGGTCTGTTATTATCATGTGTTGGAGATATTGGTCCTATCTATTAGGAGTTTTTCAAGTTTGTAATTTTCCTGTTTAAAAGGCTGCATCGTTCTGAATAAAATGTAGAAAATTTAACAATCTTCACATTGAAACAACTAAAAAATGTACAAGTTATGTTGCGTGAAAATATCCATTTGTCCCAATGGAATAACGAAGCTTTTCTTGCCTTGAATTGTTTGTAAGGAGAGGTAATCATCTCCATATGCGAGTTCTAGTCAAACTACCAAAGTGAGTTGAAAGTTTGATGGACCCAGTGAGTTGTAGTTGTTGTCTAAGGAGTGCTAATAAACTGCTCTTTAGGATACTCTAATTACATTTCTTTCCTAGATGCATATAACAAATATACATGAACATATTTTATCAAAAATAATCTGAATCATTATTCATCTTCAAACATTTAAGGCTCTAGTAAACTTTATTTAAATACAAAAATCAAAGCCCTTCAAACTAAATGTGAGGTGAGTTTGGGCCCTTCACACAATATCTCACTAATCTTGGAATACAACATATACGCATGTCACATCATCAAAATGGGTTCTTGAGAAAAAAAATTGTCCTATAGTTGATATTAATGTTCTAAAAATCACATGTAACCTCGCAAACTCATGATCCTTTGATTTCACACAGGTCAATGAGCAAACTTGGACCCTGGATCGCAAAGGGTGTATATTGCTATTTTCCTCTTGAACTGCACGGACTGCCAATACTTTACGAGCCCTGCGTTTTTTTTTTCAGCTATTTTTATGTTGATCTAGTTCTAATAGTGCCAAAACAAAGTCCTTTTGGCCTTTCCAAGTCAAGTTTTCACTGACTCAGTTTTGGAAACACTAAATCCCAAGCTGTGTGGGGTTTCCCTTCTGCAAAAACCAAACTCAGTAATCCCCTTTAAGAGAGAATAAGCAATTTAAAATGCATCCTCTTAGTCCAATCATCATCATCATCATCATCATCACCAGTGTTGTGTTTTACTGTACACTCTGTTTTGTAGGACATTTCTCACGTGGCTGAGTGGCCTTCGTGTTGGGTTCTTAGTTGATGGTTTCTTGCTTGGCTGGGAGCTACATGGGTGTGTGTTGGATTCTTGTCTAGCTGAGGGGTGCTTGGGTGTTGGTGCTTGTTGGGGATGTTCTTGGGTTGTTCTCTGCATGCTGGTGCTTGGATGGTTCTCTGTTGTTCTCAAATTGCTGTCCAAAATAAGTCTTCAAACACTACTAGTGGTGGTAGAAAAAAAAGAAGTTGGTTCAAGAGGTGGAAGCAATAACTGAGTTATAGATCAGTCAATCCGAGTACTGAGTATAACTCATTCCAAATCAGTCGTTGAGACTATTTGAAGATGAATTTAATGTTAAAGGACTGAATTTCTTGAAGGCTTCTTGATGAACTAAATTTAGAAGTCATTCTTTTCACCATGGTTATCAAACTCCTGATCGCATGAATTTACATTCCCACAACAATGTGCCTAGTTGATTCACAAGCAAGCTCATATTCCAGTAAACTGAGTTACAGATCAGGAGTAAATTCGCCTGAACTCAAATAAACTCGTGAGTTCAGCATCAGTAAGAGAACTTGGTTGGCCTTTCTCTTAAAAAAAAATACAACAGCACCCAAGTCATATTTGGGTTGTGATTGCATGAAGAAATGGTAAATCTGAAAACCAAATAGGGTTTTCACTTTCTATGGACAAGAACATTATATCACAACCATACTAATGTGTTATAATTGATTGCTGAACATTTTAAAACTCTAGGATTTTAATACGATTTTTTGTATCATTTTAAATAATTGAATCTCCTTTTATGGTAAAATTTATGCTTATTTGTGTTGTTTTTATCAGTCAAACAATTTAGTCAAGTTTATATACAATTGTAATTTTTATACATTAACATTTTTTATAATTTTTTATCAGTGAAACATCTTGTACCCTATACCCATACTTATATCAAATGTTATAAAACGTCTCAGTCATAGCACAAAGTTGGTGGGTCAGTGATGGAACAAGTGAATCACTAATTAAACAAACTACATGATAACTATTAATTTTCTAAATGCTTATATTATTATAGATAGTATATATAATTTATCATACAAGTGAAAATCAATTAACATTAATTTAGTGATAAAGCAATTTGTACATCCTTTTCATGTCTTTGGTTCCATACCCACCTTGGCCAATCCTAATTTCGGTCGGTTACTTTCCAATTTGATTCAATTACCATGCATGTGATAGTGAGTGATGCTAGGCAATTTGAACAATTAAAATTTTCATGTTTGAAATTCATGTGCTCGTGAGTGTATGAGGTTAGACAATGTGCCTCAAAAAGTGAAGCTGGTGAGTGCGGCATGTACTGCACCACGTGTTGCAGTGTGCTGCAGAACGTGATGCAGGAGGCAGTCGTAGGTGTAGAGTCATGGCATAACCAGAAAGTAATCATACTTGGAAATCAGATAAACTAGGTGATCGAGTTAAACAGTTGTGATCAGTTCAGAACTGACTTTTGCGGTTTTAACTAGTTTAAATGCACTTCGTTCAGATTTAATTAAATGACCAAAGTGATTAAAGTTTAGTTTCCTATTGAATCTGTCGGACACGAGAATCAAATGAGTTTTAAAACACTGCATGTACATGTACTCAATAGCATAATCATATCCATGAATGCAATGTATGTAGGTATCTAGCATGCGTGATCCTTCTCTTACAATACTTAAATCTACAACAGCAGGGTTTATATTTTAATCTATAAAGAGCTTATCATAACTAGGACATCTAACACTTCTACAGCAGCCTATGACTACCAGGCTTAACTCCACCTCTGTCCCTAACCAATTGGGTGACTTGGATCATTTCCTTGGTTTTGAGGTCAAGCGCTTAAACAATGACTCTCTTCCACTTTCTCAGGGAAACTATATTAGGGACTTACTGCACAAGAAAAAATGTAAGATTCCAACAGACTAGGAGGCATCAAACCATCCAAACACAGTGCTGACTATATGGAAGATCTAGTCCTTTATTGTTCCACTGTAGGTGCACTACAGCACATCACCGCCAACAAACCTAAACTAAGCTATAGTGTCAACAAGCAGTGCTAATCTATGGCTCAACCATTGGCTGAGCATTGGAAGGCACTCAAACAAATTCTTCAGTACTCAAAAGGCACTATCCATCATGGACTTTTGATGCAACCAACTTGCACTCGATGTCCTTATAGTCACCACCATGCATACTATGATGCTAATTGGGCATCTGATATTAGAGACAACAGATGTCCCATGGAACCATAGTATTTTGCATAAAAACTTAACAGGAAACCAATATTTCTATTACATCAAGGAGTATCCCGAATCCCCATTGTTGTGAGTAAGATCCCGTGCTCCTCTATCTATGTTGTACAAACAAACTAATTGATATTATACCATAAGATATCCTCAATTCAGTTTTAAAATATCACTTCCCAAAACACAAACAAATTTTCCTAACCTTAATTCTTCCAAAATAAATTCTTCTAAAATCAATTCCACTAAAAATGAAAAACTAACACAAAAAGCTATACAAGAATTGCAATGCAGCAAATGAGTTAGTTACCCTCGATGAGAACCCCCATGAGAAGGGCTTCAGTGCCGGTAGTAGGATACTTAAGTTTTCTCGCCTCCAATTCAGACATTGCAAACGATTTTATAGCCTTGGAAGACCATCTTGATTTCATCAAAGAAAATTACCAAGAAAATAAGGACAATGGAACGAGAAATGAAGTAGAGTGAAACACATTTGGGAGAAACTACTCACTTAGGAAATTCTTGGCCAGGAGAAGCACGCTCTGCCTTTCTGCATTCAGAATATCACAATTTAAACTTAAAACCCAAAGAAAGGCAAATCAATACCGAATTGGGAAAAGAACTTACGCGGTGGGGAGGCTGAAGGAGACGGTGGCGGGGAGCGGCCGGTGCCGGGAAACAGACACGTGATTTCTGAGATTGAGACTGCATGGTGAAACCCTAAGCTTAGTTCCAAGCCACAAACGTTGAGGACTCTTTAGCGTGAAAGTCTGACCCAGACGAACTCCAGTGTCGGACCGGAATATCAAACTCGCGGGGCAAAGATGGTAGTGCGCACAAGCCATTTCACAACAAATTTTAATGCCACAGTTTGGGACTGGATAAAGCTATTTTAAGCAGAGAAACATACGCCGTCGTATTCTCGACGATATCTTCTGGGCCGCTTGAAAAGTAACAGTTGGGTTTAAGGCCTCTAAAACACTCTACTTGGGCTGGACATTTTTAAAATGTAAATCCAAAATTACTCTTTGCATGCATCTCATCTTAGGCAGTTTCTTCCTGCACCCGCACGTTTTTCTTCCTGCACCCCACACTCTTTTGCATAGACTAAATAATCCTTATTGGTTTTTTAAATTCCAAAAATATCCCTAACCTAAAAAAACTCAAAGAAGACGGTGAGTGGTGTTCTTGCCCAACGTGAATTCCTACCACTAGCGTGTTAATTCATCTTCCACATTGCACCTTCAAACTATTCTCCTTTCAATCTCACACATTTCTTCTAGGTGATTTAGAGTGCTCTTGACAAAAGTAAGTAAAAAAATTTGTTTCTGAATCTAGACATCCATTTTTTGTATAGATTTTTGTTTTCGTAAGTGCTTTTTCACATTCCAGATTATAGAATCTGGTAGAATTTAGCATCACAGAATACGGTAAAATCTCGGATTTATGTTTCCGGTAAAATTTCGAATCCAACAATCCATAATTAAAAAAGACAATTCCAGATTCAGAAATCCATAACACAAAAAAACAATTCTGGATTCAAAAATTCATAATGCAATTTAGGCTTCTGGATCCACCAATCCGTAATACAATTTAGGCTTCTGGATTCAGCAATCCAAAAAACAACAATTTTTTATATTTTAACTTCTGAAACACCCCCTCATTCGGAAAACACAATTTAATCAATTTCGGATTCATGAATCTGAAATACATTATCGGATCCCAATATCTAGTAACCCCGAAATATCCATAACCACCATGCTCTTAAAAAAAATTTAATTTTTACCTCTACAACCCAAACAACTCTTCAGCAACGTTGCGTACTTCTCCACCTTGTTCCAAACAATTACAAAGACCCTCCACAATAGTTGATGTTCAATGATGAAGATGAACTGTGACAATGAAAGTCCAACACGGTGCCCCTTTTCAAATTATAAGTCAAGGTTAATTTTGGAATATTTAAAATTGTGAGGTGCATGAAGAAAAACGTGGTGGTGCAGGAAGAAGAAGCCCTCATCTTATAATGTACTTCTTATATTACCTAAACTTGGAAGTATAATGATCCCTGCACCCAACACTTCCAACACTTTTTAACCTGCACCCAACATAATTTTAAAAATTCCAAAAATACCCTTTATTCCAGAAATAAAAATTTGGAAGTGAAAATAATACATTCAGGAAAAATAAATCTGGAAGAGATTTTTATGTTTTGGATATAAAAATCCGGAAAAAAAAAATCCATCCAGTTAAAAAAATCCAGAACTGAAAATAATACATTCCAGAAAAAATTATCCGGAAGAGATTATTGTGTTCCAGAACAGGGGGTCCGAAATGTAATTTTATATGTACCCCATTTTTTAAGGGTATTTTCGGGTTTTCCCCTGTGATTGGGTGCAGTTATATGGTGCGGGAAGCAATTGCCAACTTGGAAATGCGGTGACCCGTCCCGCACCTGGTCCACAAAAAGCGGGTTGGGATGGCCCGTTCCTCATAGAATTTGTGAGTTGATTTGTGTAGCCCGTCCCGCATAAGGGTTGACCCACAGGTTTGCGGGTTAGCTCGCATAAAAAATAAAAAATATTTTTAAAAAATTAAATAAATAAATAAAAATTTTGAATTTTTATTATTTAGATGCATTAGGTAAACTTTGAAATATGAGGCTACATGAATAGAATATGGAGGTGCAAAAAAACATTTCTACATTTTAAAGTTATGCAGGTTATACGGCTAACCCTCCCCGCACTTGGCCTGTGCAAGCTGCAGGTTATGTGGGACGAGCCTCAACGGGCCAGCGGGCTGGTCCGTACGGCCCGTTCCACTTTGTCACCCCTATAAACTTTTATTCTCGATATTTTACATTTTCCAAAATATCAATTCTGTTATATTTACAGAAATCAAAATACATTTAAAATAGGAATTTCAAAATAATTATTCTAGAATATAAATAGTATATTTCAAAATAACTATTTTGAAGGGATAATTTCAAAATATATAAAAATATTTAAAAATTACTATTTTGAAATATAAATAATATGCTTCAATTTTAAAATGATTATTCTGAACAAAATAATGCGTATTATATTTCAAAAAATATTTTTATAATGTAAAAAAGTACATTTTGGAATGATCTTTTTTGAAATTGCACAAATTACACTTCATAATTGTGTTGTTCCGGGTCTATTTAGAGTTAGGAGAAGATATGACTATGTATATGCACGGAATAAATTTATGTGGAAAATGATATCTGGATTCAACTTGAGATGAACGGGTAACAACATGTGATAAGGACAATCGGAAAAAAATGCTACAATCTCGAAGGTACCTAAAAGATTAATTCACTATATTCACATAATAATTATAATGTTCTCAAACTCTGATTCTATCAAAAGATTTACAATTAACTTTCTATAACATAATTAATCATTTTATCTCCAATATATTCACGGAATAATAACACTTTCAAACCTTAATTTAATAAAAGATTCACAACTAATTTTTTATAAAATAATTAATCATCTTACCTCCTTTATATTCACCGAATAATAACGCTCTCAAATCCTTAAATTTATGGTCCTAAAGGGATCGAAAATTATTTTGTACTAGTTCAAGGAAAAAACCAAACTCTTTATTTACTCTAGAACCCATAAAAGCCTTTGAACAATAACTAACAACCCAATAAAAGCCTTTGAACAATAACTAACATGAGGAAACATAGAAAGATAAAAATATAAAATTTAAGAAAAAAAAGTATAATATATGAAATTTAGCCCGAACGAAAATATACAAGAAGAAATCTAACAAACAATGCTTATAGAATAACCGCGTAAAATAATATAAAATTTAAGAAAAATCATAATATAAGTAATTTACCCATAAAAGAAATATATAAGAAGTCAAACTAACCAAGTTTATAGAAAGTTTTAAATCATATTCGATTGTAACTCACTTACATGTTTATAAAAAATTATTAAAATGAATAATTTATACATTGAAGCACTATTTTATTTTGTAAAATCTTTATTTTTCTTAAAAGTAACTGAGGTTGTACAATAACATACAATTATAAAAAGATAAACATAATTATATTTTAATAGAAACTCGGATACAAATATCATAATAATTACAACAAACAGTTAAAAAAGACTTTGATATACTAGAAAGTAAGTTTATATTTAATACATTATGATAAAATTACCTATGTGAATATTCTCTCTCTCTCTCTCTCTCTCTCTCTCTCTCTATATATATATATATATATATATATATATAATTGAACTTATTTTTAATTAACGTAAATTTTTTAGTAATATATAGAAATGGATTTTCCTACAAAGAATAAAAATTGAAGGATGGTTACACACTAAATAACAGCAATGTGGTGTTGTGTGGCTTCGTATTTTATCTTTATTTGCTTTTTGGTACTCTCTTCTTGCCATTGCCACCTTCCTGGCTGCTTCAATAAACGTCCCCACTGTTGTAGTTATATGGTTTGTTCCATTCTCTATTGCATGGTGTATGGTCCCTTATCTCATTCAACACTTCTTATTATTCTATATATTTCTTGTCACCATTCAAAACCCAATTACACACTTCAATATATGCCCTTTCACTTATGCTTCACTTCTTTAACCTCATATTTCTGCAAATTCAAATTTAATCATACTTAACCTATTTAAATGCATGTTTATCCACTTCAGGTGTCTTTGGGCCAGCTTTATCTTTTACTTGAAAGCTACCTTTTTATATTAAAGCTAAAAATAAGAGTTTCAAAATAAAAGCACAAATTGTTTATCGAATCTCATTCTTTTACAGATTTTCTTTATCAACATTCTTTTACATATTAAAGCACTCTTCAAAAAATAAGTTGTTTAATTAAAAAATTTCAAAGAAAAGTTGTGTCTCGTTGAAAAAAGTGAATTTACAAAAGTTAAAAAATTAATAAAAATACTAATTTCATATATTTAAATTTAACTGTTAAAACACACAAAAGTTATCCTAATAACGAATTAATTAGCGGTGATTTGAAAGCTAAACACTAAATTTACTCATAAAATCAAATACATTGGATGTGCTGGAGATATTTGAATGCTATATATGTATTTTACTGTATATGGATTCTTTATTGATTGAAATGAAATACATCGAGTCTTTTAAACATTTTGTCGTCACTTAAAAAACTAAAAGATGCAACATTTTAGTTTGTTTTTGTGATATTTGTTTTCATATACTTTCGAATTATCGTAACTCTTCCAAAAAAACATTTTGGCTTGTGGACTAGTTCACCGAGCTGCAATTCACTCTCTAAAACCAAAAAATAATAATTTTTCAGAGTTCTATTTATTTTGTGTTTTAGCTGGTGTTTCCTTACTAGAACTTACAATTAAGTGAAAAATAGTAGTTTTTAATCTTAAAGTGTTGTATTGTTAAGTCATATTTTTTCCTTATATATAGGAGTGTTCTACTCCCCTTCTCCTTATATGTCTTATTTTGAGTTATATTCTTAAATTGATTACAATCTTGTATATAAAGTCAATCTCCATATTTAACATCCTCTTCCTAATTAACACCCTCTTTTTTTTAAAAAATAATTGGAATTTTTTTATTAATTTAAAAAATGGATATTAAGACTAATGATCATCCATAACCTCACAATAATCATTATTTATATAGATCAGCTTTAAAGACTATTTCACTCACAATAATCATTATTTACATAGACAAGATTGTCTCACATTTTGTGAATCACCTTCGTTGAATTTAAAGATCTCTGACACAGTTTTGTTTGTAAAATATAACTTTAAAAGTTAAATTAATCTTAGTTTTAAGTGTAGAAGGATGCGAGATTCTGAGGGGATATAATAAACTAGAGTTTCAGAAAAAGTAGTTATTTATTGTATGGTACTAAGTGGTGTCCGTATAATTGCACCGTAGTAGTTGCGGAGTGGAGTATCACACACACACTGTATTGATTGGAACATGTTAGGGTAACTAACTACGTTAGCAATAAAAGTGATTATTGATTGGAACATGTTGACGCACGTTGGAGCAAGACAGAACATTAGGTTGGAGCAAAACATGCGTGGAGTGTCCCACGGAAAGACATGCGGCGCCGTTGGATTAAAGGCCTCCCACCCTGCCTCCTCATTCTCGTCTCAACTGTTAAGCAACAGTTAATCTGAAAACCCTAAATCGAAGTAACAAGTGGTGAGTACCAAAATTCCTTCTCTCTCCTCGTACAGTGTCCCTTGGTTTGTGTAAAAAGACAAGCTGACAAACCAAACGCAGTGTGTGGCGTGGCGTGGTGTGGTGTGGTGTGCCCCACGCCTTTTTAGGGTTGATGGCCTGAACCACGTCTCTTCCCGCCACACTTTCAACCATCTTATTCTATTCCTCTCAACTAACCTCTCTTCCAATTCTTTATTCTTTCTTGCAGGCCTTCACCACTCTCTCTATCTTTCTTTTTATTTTTTCTGTTTCAAATATTTTCTGTGTATCTTCTACACTCCAACAATACCAATACATGCTGTATTATTTTGTTTAAAGCCAACCACGGTAGCTAAACCCTGGAACGTGTTTTCTGACAAACCCCTTCATCCATGGGTCCCAACCCCACTCGCTTCTTTCCGGATTTATCTTTCTTTTAATACTCGTTTCCAACGTTGTAAGAGAACGATGATTATTTGTTTCCTTCTATTCTTTTAATATGTCATAAGACTTATACAGCATTTAGAAGTTGAGGTGAACTGCACTTTTACAAAGCTCATGTTTAATGTTATTTAAGTAAACATTTTTTTTCTGGATGAAAAAAGTTTTGGTGTGGTATTTTTTTTTATTAGTAAAGAATTAATAAAATAAAATAGGATATTTAAAGGTGTATGAATCTTTATATACCAACTTCTCTTAATTTAAGAATTCACAAGTTCAACAATTTTGTTTTATTGGTGGTATTTGATAAACAAATTGTTGGAATTAACATATAAATATTTTTTTTATAATTAGCAAAAAAATATCTTTTTTTTTATTTTAGCATATTTTTATATTTTTAAAGGTTTTGGTTGTTACAAATACAATGAGAATGCAATTTTTGTGACTCATTAATAAAATAGTTTTGTAGTTTTTAATTTGTTATCAAAGTTATTTGGAGTGTTATAGATAAATTATTTGTACTTATTACCTCAATGTTGTATAAACTCATAGTTTTTTTTGTTGTTGTTAGCAAATAACAATAAAATTAAATGAGTGTACTTCAGAGATGATTCAACCCTCGTACAACATAATGATGTTCAAATAATATATTTCCATCTACATATCAACAAAAAAGACCTTCTATTGTTTATCTCATCTCTACCAATAATAAAAAAGAATAACAAGGATCAACCCTTATACAAATACTAAATTGAATGCATACATACCAAGGGTTCTAGACACCAATCAGAGAATGAGAAATTAGCACTGTATCTTTGATGAGATCCAGGACCAAATCTTAATCTGTGCCGCAATGAGAAAACTTCAGCATGATCAACCCCTCCACTTTTAAATAAATAGTTATTCATGTGTCTCTATATCTCGCTAACCAACGCAATCCACACATTGCTCATAATAAAATTAACTGAAGTGGGTGCATCCAAAATCTTGAAATGTTCAAAATGAGACTCAGGATCCATAAAATCAACTGATTTTACTCTTAACTAGTCTAAACTCATAGTATATAATTTCATGTTGAAGGGTGTAATTATTGCCTTATAAATTGATTTTGTAGCATTGAGTTAGACATTAACTCACTGTCAAAGTTTATTCTAGTCAATTTTTTTAGGGTTATTATGTCACAGTATATAAATTCACTTACTAAGAAATTGTTATAAATTTAAGTGTCGCATTGAGTAGAAATTAGAAAATTGAGTGACATATAAGGAAAAAAAAAAAGATAAAAACGTATTTTCTTTAATCACTTTGTGAGTTTGACTCAAGTCTCTATTATTGAGTATATTTGGTAAATCCTTACTCATTTTTTTTTCATTAGCAAAGTAAATCCTTACTCGTAAGATCTATCAATGATATCAAAGTCAATTATAACCAACATAGAACAACTTCTCACTTAAGGAAGAGATTATGATTTCAAGTGATGTAAATCTCACATGTAAAATTTTTATAACTTTTTTGTTATATTTACTTATTTGTTAACTATTGAAAAACACAAAAATAAAAGAAATGAGAATTAAATTGTGTTTTAAAAACTTTTGTCTTTTTTTTTGCTAATATTGTTTAAATCCGTGCCAACAAACAATAGATTTTGTTACTAACTAACAAAGATTTTCATAAACTGAGTTTGAAAAACTTTTCCTTCTTTTAGTCAGTACAATAGATATAACATACAATATACCATGATAGAAATGAATAAATTACTTAATATGGTTAGATATTGTTTGTTTGATAGTCCATACTACATCCAATTCTCAAATAATTGTTTAAGTTCAACTAACAGACAATTACTGCATGTATTCTTACAGATTATAATACCTCTAAGCCATACGAGTATTGTTTGACAACAAGCCACTCATGACTGATACGAGTATTATTTCAACAACAAGTCACTCTTCACTCAAAATAAAATAAAAAAAATTGTTCTGTGTGGTCACAATGATTACACGATTAAGCACTCTCTACTAGGTTGTTAAATGAATACAAAAATGTTCTTATAAAACTATTTAGGACTCATAAAGATTTTGACAACCATTTGACACTTATTCAATTCAAACTCTACTTGTTTTTCATGAAAGATGACTTTATATAGGTGCAAAAGAAAATAGTCGGTGGAAATTATTTTATGAACGTCAAGTAAGCTTTAGGCTTACTTGAATTTTTTCCTTGCATATGACGTAAAAATGCATTAGATGTGTTCAATGCATGCATTAGATATGCTCAATGCATGCATTAGATGCACTTATATTCTTCAAGCAATGTTCCAATAGTTGGTTATTAGGTCTTGACCAAAAAATCTTAATTTGAAACTATGTAAGGTATAAATTCATACATGACATACAATCATTTTTAGTATTGACAAAACAAGCGCTAGGGAGTTGGTGAAGCAAACCAATTTTAACACTTCAAAAGATCGTTGATGTAACAAAAGTTTTAAAGCGGACCAACAGACCCCTATGATAATTCGTAAGGAACATTCTTTATAACATAGAATAAACATAATATTCGTGAGGTATGATGTTAATTTAAAATTTTGTGTGAATTGTTTGAGAATGTGAAAACAAGATTGTATAGTAATATATTATCTTGTAGACAAGTACTTGCATATTTTAAGATATATTATTTTAGACAAAGTTTGTGTTTTACCAATATTTAGTTTTATGTTTTGTTATTTTCAATATTTAACTAAAATGAAAAATGTTGAATTTTTTTAACATTTACACTATTTTCTAGACAGATCTGCAAACATCAAATATGTTAATATCAGATATTTAGCTTTTTGGATGAAATCTATTAAACGATAATTAGTAACACGGTAGATAATTTAAACTATTTAAATGTAACCCTTTTTTATCAAATTTTAAACTTCAATTTAAACATAATGAACACTATCTAATTGAAAAAATTATAAGAATTTGTTATGAAAAGTCTGGAGAATAAAAAGAAAAAAAATATTTATAAAGATAATAAGTTTTATAAATAAATTATTAAATAATTAACATTATATTTTATATATTTGATATGACTTATAATTTCAATATGTTATTTTTTAAATAATTTATATTATACAGAAATATTTGACGTTAAAAAAGATTAAAAAAATGTAATAAATGAAATAAAAAATCTTACATTGTTCTACTTAATACTTTTACTTGGAGAGAATTAGAAGTGTTATTTTTTAAAATTTTATGTTTTTTAATCTTATTATATAAACTTACATGTTTTACTCTCTGGTTAGAAGTAAGTTTGTTATAAACAATCAGTAAGATAGAGTGTTATATTTGTAGTTATAAAACAGAATTTTATTGTTTAAGACTATTCATAGACATATTATCAAATTATTTAACAAATTTAATATAAAAAACCGACGTTTGAAAATAAAATGTAACGAATAACAGTACATAAATGCATGATAAATAAAAGAACATGCAAATTTAATATATATATATATATATATATATATATATATATATATATATATATATATATATATATATATATACACATAATATAAATAAAAATTTATATTATATATTATATTATATATTTATATATATAAATATATTTT
>Ga0123342_1003855_pt1 | contig 23589 bp, 11 predicted proteins | sample Turbeawhitnodule_FD_89960 | JGI IMG/M metagenome (GOLD analysis project Ga0123342, IMG submission 89960) | Root nodule microbial communities of legume samples collected from Mexico - Turtle bean Mexico white nodule | ecosystem: Host-associated > Plants > Roots > Nodule | place: Mexico: Nepantla... | reverse complement strand
GATCTTCCATGTGAGTTTGGGTTTTGGTACTAGTCTTGGTGAGTTCTTGAACATAGAACCTTGATCCAATTCTATAAAAAAGTGCCTACCTCATATCCAACTCAAGTTGATTCCTAAGAATGTCAAGAATCATTCATATTGTGCTATTGGAATCATATCAAAAGGCAACTTGATGATATAATTGGTACAACATCAAAAGTAGAGTATTGGAGTGATTTAAAGGCATGTATGAGAAGAAAATTTGTTTCGCCTTCATATGATAGAAAAAGAAAGCTTGGAGAAGAAATGAAAGAGCTTGTTAGAATAGGGAGAAAAATTGTAAACTGAGAAAACAAATACGCTATAAGAGAAAAAGAGTTTAAAGAAAAAATACAAGCTCTTGTCAAAAAGAAATAAGAGAAAGAGAGGAGAACGAAAGGAAAGATAGAAAAGAGAGAAAAAGTGATGATAAAAAGGAAAGAATAGAAAGTCTTTGTCTAGAGCTGAACAAGATATTGACAACATTTTTCCTTCTATAAACAAACCTTGTGAGGAAGTTCTTGAAGAAAAATTTGTGTCTTGAGTTGAACCAAATATTGATATAAATTGTTCCTCCACAAAATATATAGGTGAATGTTTTATTCAAAAGGAAGAAGAAAAGCAAAGAAGAAGAGTCTCGTATGACACCCCCTTGCAAGCATAGTTAAGAAAACATCCTTAAAAGGGGATTGCAATACTTTGAACTCTTCTTTTCAATTATATAATGCTCATTCTTCTTCACGAAAATATAAAAAACAATACTTTGTGATGTTGTTGCCTAGCTTGGGCAATAAACAACACAAAGTGAACGAAAATATTTTTGAAAAAGGTCTTATGTTTTTCTTTAAAAAAATTTATAAAAATAAAGGACCTTATTTTTGTTTTCTTTTCTTTTGTTTTAATTTTATTTTAATAAAGAAAATTATATCATATTTGTTTGATGTCTATTGTAGATTGTCATTTGATTCAGGAGGAAAATAACAAATAAACAGATGTTGATGTCATTGAACATCATTCAGGATCTGAGGACAAATCCTTTTCAAGAGGGAGGGTCTGATGGAGAACCATTCGGAAGGACACATATTGGGCCTTTAACTAGGGTCATGGCTAGACGAATGGAAGAAGATGAAAAAGAAGTTCAGAAAACTCTATTTTTATGGAGAATTAATTTTTAACTTTTTATTCCAAATTTCCTGGTCTTATAAAATTTGTACAAAGTAGTATAGGTTTTATTTTGGGCTTGTATTTCAGCCATTATCTTAGGCCATGTTTTAGGCCAATTTTTCCAATTAGAGTATGGTGTAAATAGAAAAAGAAAGAGTCTAGCTAGAGTTACAATTGGGCCTCCTTGGACCCAATGCAACTCTAGACCATCTGAAGAGTTTTTTTAGGGTTAAAGCTTGCACCTTGACTGCCAATAGCACTATAAATACAAGTGTTAGACCCCTTGTAAATTAGATTTGAATTGTTCAAGAAATGTTGCCCAAGTTGCTATCTTATTTGTCTTCAAATTCTCACTCTCAAGTTTGCACTTCTATTAGTGTTTAGCTTGAATCTTCTTAGGAGTTGGCCTAACCTCTCTTAAGCTTCATTATCATTCTTCATACACCAATATTTCACATTTTCTTTCACCCATTTTAGCCACCCAATCCCACCAAATTTTCACCCCAAAATACAAAACAAAAAGACTCATAGTAATGCAAGCTAGGATTGCATCAACATTGAACTTGAATAATTGAAACAAAAGCAAGGACGTCCAAAGCTTAGTCTCCATGAGGGATACCATCATGTTATGCATTGGCCAGCTTGGAGATGCCTTGCTCAAATGATATACTTATTCATCTTCGTTTCAAAAAACCTTTATACCTTTATAAAGATGGAAGGGACTTGCGTATGTGGCTGATTTATAGGGAACATGTAAGAGGTTGAAGGAGGTGCAGTGATGCACTAAGCCAAAAGCAAAACAATTGCTTTTCAAACGATGTTGAATTTTTTGCAGAACCTATTGTCTTTCTTTGTATATTCTTTTTGTCGTCGTCTATAGGGCACAAACATCTTCATATTATTTCCAGTCATCAAAATCTTCGCTATCTGATGGATTTTGAAGATATATGAAAGTTATCCAAGGAGTGGACTGAGTCTTTATCTACTTGAACCATGTAGTGATAAACTACAAATATGCAATAATCTCAGTCAGACTCAAGGGGGTTCTAAACAAAAGTTTTGGTTCTATTTGAATCTGAGTGTACCATGATAAGGTTGGAGTGTTGCAAAAGGGTGGTTGGGCGCAATGGGTACAATCTAATTTTGGGGCTCTCTGTGGACGTATGTATCAAGAGTGAACTTTTGTGGAGTATTATTCTTCAATTGGCATTTTGATCTCTTCTACCCTTAGACGGGTAGGGTTCATCAATGAGTAGTGATGAAGGATATATTCCTGCATATGCTTGCATATACTAGAGCATTTGTTGATTTGTTGATGGTGTTTGTTTCTATTGTAGAATAAAAGGTAGACAACAAAATAAAGGTTATAAAATACTAAAAGAGGAAAATATATTAAGTGGAAAAAAATAGAGAAATATATTATTATCTTTGCTAACAATACATTTATAATGCTTGCAGTAACTGAGTCAAATGGTTTTTCCTAAAGTTTAGGAACAGTTACTAAGAAAGGCTTATTCAACAATTGAAATAGAAAAAAAAAAAAAAAAGAAGTTACGTGATGTTCAATAAACAAAATATCTAACACTCCTCCTTGATTTTTGAACTGCAAACTCCAATTTTTTGTCTTAAGAACTCAAACTTGCTGGCTGGAAGTGGCTTGGTAAACAAATTTGTAACCTGGTTTTTGGTTTTGCAATAAACAAGAACAACAACTCCATCTTTTTGTATCTCCCTTAAGAAGAACAACTTAATGTTAAAATGCTTGGCTTTCCCATGAAAGACAGGGTTATGAAAATAATTATTGCGGTTTGATTGTCAACAAAAACTTTCGTACTTCCGTTCTGCTCTATAAGATCAATTATAATTTTCTTCAACCACAAGACTTGGTTAAGAGCAACTGTAGCAACAATAAATCCAGCTTCTGCTGTAGATTGCACTATAGTTTCTTGTTTCTTTGAGCACCATGAAAAAATTCCTAAGCCAAGACTAAAACAGTACCCTGAAGTACTTTTCCTAACAACCCTCTTTGTTACCTTCAGATGTTCTTTGTTGGGACAATGCACGAATCTAGATAGAACACTCACAACATACAATATATCTGGCCTTGTTTTTGTAAGATACATAAAACAACCAGTAAGACTTTTGTAACGTGTTTCATTTACTGCATCAACTCCATCATCCTTGCTTAGTTTTTCTTTTTTATTCATTGGAGTATTGACCTGCTTGCAATCTTCCAATTTGAAATTTCTTTTAAATCTCCCTTGCATATTTTTTTTACAAATAAAAAACTCATTCTCATGTTGCTTAATCTCCATTCCAAGGAAAAAAATCATTAGACCAAGGCCAGTCATTTTGAAAGCTTGCATCATATTTAATTTGAAATCATCAATAAGTTTTGCATTGCTCCCTGTAATCAAAAGGTCATCAACATATAGTGAAATGACAAGAGTTTCAACACCTTTGGATTTGACATAAAGTGTAGATTCTAAAAGACTTTTGTCAAAGCCTAAACTAATAAGGTAATCATCTATTCAGCTATACCATGCTCTGTGAGCCTGTTTTAAGCCATAAAGAGCTTTAGATAAACTATAAACTTTGTCTTCTTTTCCTTCCACAATGAAACCTTTAGGTTGCTCAATATAAATTTCCTCTTCAAGAAATCCATTTAGGAATGCTGACTTGACATCCATTTGATGTACCCTTCTATCTCAAGGTATGTCAACAAGCTCCCAAGTTTTGTTCTTCTCAATCATATACAACTCCTCTTCCATTTCCTTTTCCCACTCTAGGTCGTTGATAACTTCTTCATGATCAGCAAGTTCACATATTGCAACATTATATCTCTGATATATGTTAGAGAGTAATCGAGTGCCTCTAATTGGTGGATTTCCAAAATGAATCTATTTTTTCTCTCACTTACTCCATTTTGTTCTGGAGCATAAGGAGTTGTAAGTTGATGTTCTATTCATGCTTCATCACAAAAGGAGTTGAATTGATATGAAGTATACTCCTTTCCATTATCAGACGACCTTCATGTCTGAATTTTGCAGTCATATTCATTTTCCACCTTTGCTGTGAACTTCCAAAAAATGCTTGCAACCTCTGACTTGAAGTCAATATGAATTAGCTGTAGCTTCTTTTTTGCTCTCCAAGTAGCTATTGGAAATGGAATTCTACTTTGCTTTCCATATTGACAAGCATGGCAATTAGAAGAAAGTATTTCAAAGTCAAGTAAGTCCCTTACCATTTCAGATTTTGCATCTTGAGAAGCCCTTGATAGTGATAATGCTCAAGCCTCTTGTGCCATATCTCAACATTATTTTCCTTTGCTGAAAATATTGTTTGCTCCTCCTAAAATAGATATGATGAGAAACTTTTGCCTCTCATTTTTACCTTGAACAGATTTTGTCCTGTAGCATCCTTGATCAAACAGTGGTTATCTTCAAAAAAACACCTTGAAGCCTTTTTGTAGCAACTGACTAACATTCAATAAATTTTGGTCTATGTTAGGTACATATAACACATCAGTAATAGTTTTAGTACCTAAATATGTTGCTACATCAATGGTTCCTATTCCTTTTAATGGAATGTGACCCCTATGGCCTCTCTTGACCTTTGAAATTTTTGAAGGCTTCAACTGCTTGAAAAGTTCTTTGTCATAAGTCATGTGATTTGTGCATCCACTATCAATTAGCCAAGATTCACTTGAAACTTTACTAGTGAAATAAGTTGCAACGAAAATTTCATCCTCCTCCTCATTTACAATTTGAGCATCTACATATTGTTGCTGACTTTAGTTCCTACAAATGATTGCTTCATGCCCAAATTGATTGCACTTGTTGCACTTAGCATCAGGTTTTCTCCTACTCTTAAACGGTGGATGACCTAACTTGTTGCAATGCTTACAAAGAGGATAATTTCTTTTGGAACTTTCTCTTTGGCTCTTGTTGTTATTGTGTGCAACAACTTCTCCATTTTCTTGCTAGTTTTGATTATTCTTACTACCTTTGTTTCTCCAGCCACCTTTATATTTGGCTGGTAAAGCTTCCTCAACACTAACAGATTCCCCCATAGCCCTTCTTTGCTCTTGTGCTTGTAAAGAATTTAATAACTCTGCTAAGGTTATACTAGGCAGATCCTTGATGTTTTCCAAGATAGTTATGGTAGCCTCAAATCTTTTAGGAAAAGTGACCAACATTTTTTCAACAGTACGAGACTTTTTAAAATCAAACCCAAACAATTTTACTCTGTTTGCAATGTCTAGAAGCCTTTCAAAATATTCCTGAATGGATTTTGTCTCCTTCATCTTCTGTAACTCGAAATCTCTAATGAGGTTCAGCACTTGCATACTCTTAATTCACTCATCGCCTTCATACTCTATTTTGAAATAATCCCATATGGCTTTTGTCTTATTTGAGAGACATAATGCGTGTGAATACGGTGGGATGCTTCTGCAACATGCTTTTGTCTTTAATTTTTTTCGTCTTCTTCTCCTTTTGTGATTTCATTTGGGCAACAATAGGGTTTGTTGGAAGGGGCTGAATTTCATAGTCCTCTACTACAACTTCCCATAGATCCAATGCTTCTAGGTAGGTCTCCATACGAACTGCCCACATCAGATAGTTTTTTCCATCAAAGACTGGTGGTGTTATTGCTGAAAAATTTGACTCGTTTTCCATGATGCACTCTAGTGTCCTCATAGATCCCTCAAGAAGAAGGCTCTGGTACCAATTGTTGTTATTGTAGAATAAAAGGTGGACAATAAAATAAAGGGAAACAAATACTAAAAGAAGAAAATATATTAAGTGAAAAAAAAAACAAAAAAAAATATTCATTATCTTTGTTAAGAATACATTTATAATACTTGTAGTAACAAATTGAATTGTTTTTGCCTAAAGTTTAAGAACAATTACTTAGAAAGACTTGTTCAACAATTAAAAAAGAAAAAATAAATAAACAGTTACGTGAAGTCTAAAAAACAAAATATCTAAGAGTGTTTCTCCAACCACAGATTGTGACGACTTCTTCTAAATCCATCTTTAGCTCTGAAAGATGGAGGCTTTTCTTGAAGGGATCGTTCTTCAGCATTGATGCCATAGATTCTTTTTGAAAGATGCAGAGAAGAGAGAGACAGCGATAGATAGTTCACTTTTGTTAGGATAGAAGAAGTGAAAACTTTTTCTAAGATAACTAATTCTGAAAATTATGAATTTTAAAAACTGTTTCTTCTCTTATTACTTTTAGAAGATATGTGACCATCAGTCTGTACATAAACCTCCACCATATTTTCTGCTGAGTGCCACCTTGATTATTGTGTTCGTGCACATTTATCCATTTGTCACGAATGCCATTTAATTTACACTGACATCCTTTCTAGAGTTAGTCACTCAAGGTAAAAATTAAATCCTACACAAACTTCCACCATACAAATTATTCATTTCTAAAATCCCTAGATTTGAATTATATTTAATAAAATTAAATCTTTCAATAGGCAACCTTGGTGAATATATCAATCCATTGGTGATCCGTCTTAACAAATATCACTTTCAAAAGAAAAATCAGAATGTAATCATTTAGAAGTGATGATATCACTTCAAAATGCATAGCATTTGAGTGTTGGATAGGGTTAAATTGATTATTGCACTACTGTTATCACACTATCTAAGTATATTGTTTTGAATACAAGAGTAATATTCTAGTTTAGGATATATGATGAATGAATGTATGTGATTCAATGTTTAAGTTTGAAAAAACATTGATACCTAGTATTGTGACCAAGTTATGGTGACTATGTTAAGTAAAGAAACATATAAGAAATAAAATATCTTATGTGTGTGTTAATAGTTTTAAAATTAACAGTTTTAAAAACATAATAAACATTTATTATTACTATAATTAAAGTATATATTATTATTAAAATTGTAAATTTATTCATGATAAACCTTTTACTAAAAATAAATTGATATGTACGGATGACACAAATACTAAAATAATTGTATTAAAAATTTATGATAAAATTTTTTTGTTTACTTTGAAAAAACATTGGTGATTCTATATGAAAAAAATAGGTGGCAAATAGTAGGAGAGTTGGACCAAACGAACTGGCCTATATTTTATAAATAAAATAACAACTGAACAGTGTACAAATAAACACAGGAAGTGGCAAATAGTGGAAATACTGGGCCAACCAAATGAGCCCAAGCTTTTGTACAAATATGCTAAAATATAAATGCAGTTTCTTCCTGCACCTCCACATTTTTCTTCCTGCACCCCCACACTCTTATGAAAAGACTAAATCACCCTTATTACTTTTTAAAATTCCAAAAATATCCTTAATCTAAAAAAACCTTAAAGAGGTGCAGGCAAGGATGCTCTCTTGCGCAGCCGTGTCTTTCATGTTCCAGCAGCAGCACGCTTTCATGTTCCAGCAGTAGTACGGCACCTCCAAATCCTTCTCCTTCAATCTCACATTTTTTGTTGGTGATTTAGAGTGCTCTTGACAAAGATAAGTAAATTTCTTTGCTTTCGGATATGCACATCCGTTATTTTTATGGATTTTTGTTTTCGTAAGTGTTTTCTTCCATTCCAGATTATAGAATCCGATAGAATTTTGGATCACAAAATACTGTAAAATCTCGAATTTTTGCTTCTGGTAAAATCCTGGATTTGTGGTTTCGGAAAAATTCTGAATTTGTGGATCTGGGAAGATTCCGAATTTGTGGATCCGGGAAGCTTCCGAATTTGTGGATCCAGATTTGTGTTTTTAAGGTCATCCTTTATTCAACATATAAAACTTCATCAAAAGATTTTTTCTATCTTCAAATATGATTTGCAATGAGCTTCTTTTTTTCTTCTTTTAATATTTTTTTGGGTCTATAGTTTATTTATACTTGTTTAGTAGAAATGATATAATGCTTTTTTTCTCTCTTTTGCTTTCAATAGAATTTTATATTTGTTGTTTTTTGTTTGTATTGGTTCAACATCTTATTCATTAGTTTGTAATTTGGTTTAACTTGAATGGTGTAATTGAACAGTAATGGTGAAGACTAGGGAAGAAGGTTCACAAGGTGATCGTCTATGTTCCACAGTCTCTGTTAGAAGAAGACATGTTAATGAAGATGAAAAACATGAAGAACATGGATAATGACTTCTCAATATCATCATCATCCCACAAATCAACCTCATCATATAATTCTTGTTCAAATTCATCACTACTGTCCATGCTTCTACAAATAAAATAAAAAATGAAACAAAATCCATGAATCCATAAGTTAAAAACATTATTCCGGATCCAACAATCCATAATTCAAAAAGACCATTCCGGATTCAGGAATCCATAACACAAAAAAACAATTCCGGATCCACCAATCCATAATGCAATTTAAGTTTCTGAATTCAGCACTCCGGAAAACAATAATTTATGATCTTTTACCTTCCGGAACACTCCCTAATCTAGGAAACACAATTTAATCAATTCTGGATTCATGAATCCAGAATATATTACCAGATCCAAATATCCAGTAGCTCCTTTTGAAATTATAGATCAAGGTTAATGTTGGAATATTTAAAATTGTGCGGTGCAGGAAGAAAAACGTGGGGTGCAAGAATAAGAAGCCAAATATAAAAAGCATTGCAAATTATAAAAATTCTGGGCCAGCTGAATGGGCCCAGTCTTTGTAAAAACATGGTGCAAATATAGAAAGCAAATGACGAATAGTAAAGTTGTTCGCCCAGTAGTGAGCCTAGTCTTTAGTAAAAGACCCAGACTTTTGTAAAAAATAGTGCATATGTAAAAGAAGCGAGTGACGAATAGCAAATCTTCTGGACCAGCGAAATTGGGCCAACGAAACCTTTGTAAAAATATGTTGCAAATATATAAAAGCAGGTGGCGAATAGCAGAACAGCTGGGAAAACGGAATGGGCCCATGATTTTCAAAAAGCTGATGGTCAAAAAAACAAAGTAAAAAAAAGAAGAGAAAGGAGTGCTGCAAATAATAAAAGGAGTCTTACAGTAACACACATTTGACGTTGCAGACGTGACAATAACGTGACAGAGTGGAATTAAGTTTGATAAAGTGACAAATTCAAAATAAGGTAGTAACATGAATGAACAATGAGGCGCGAGCTTTAAAATAGGGCAAAAAGAATATATTACACCGGTGTAATATTATTTTTTTTACTCATAACATATTACATCGGTTAAACCATCTAACCAGTGTAATATAAGGCCCATATTCAAAAGCTTTTAGAATTTTTTTCATGAAAAGTGAGTGACCATAAACGTCACATAAGTAACCACTTACAAGCACACGAGTAACCAGTTTTGTGCGTGTCAGTATATGTGGAAGAACCTGTGGCTGGGTAACCAGTTTTGATAGGGTTTAGGAACCTATGGAGGAACCGGTGTAATATTATTTTTTTTACTCATAACATATTACATCGGTTAAACCATCTAACTGGTGTAATATATGACCCATATTCAAAAACTTTAGAATTTTTTTCATGAAAAGTGAGTGACCATAAATGTCACATAAGTAACCACTTACAAGCACACGAGTAACCAGTTTTGTGCGTGTCAGTATATGTGGAGGAACCTGTGGCTGAGTAACCAGTTTTGATAGGGTAGGTGTCCATTCTGCCATGGGTGTAATATATGGCCCTTATTAAAAAAGAAATTTGAATTTTGTTTCCATGAAAAGTGGGTGGCCATAAATGTCGTGTAAGTAACACTTACAAACACACGGATAACCAGTTTTACGTGTGTCAATACATGTGGAAGAACTTGTGGCTAGGTAATCAATTCTGGTAGGATGGGTATCCAGTTCTGCCATGGGTGTAATATATGGCCCATATTAAAAAAAAATTAATTTTTTTTTCATGAAGAGTGGGTGGCCACAAAGGTCACATAAGTAACCACTTACAGACACACAGGTAACCTATTGCGTGTGCCAGTACATGTGGAGGAACTTGTGGTTGGGTAACCAGTTCTGGTAGGGTGGGTATCCAGTTCTGTCATGGGTGTAATATATGACCCATATTACACCGGTCAAACCATGCAACCGGTGTAATATATGACCCATATTAAAAAAAATTGATTTTTTTTTCATAAAGAGTGGGTGGCCATAATTGTCACATAAGTAACCACTTACAAGCACACGGATAAGCAGTTTTGTGTGTGCTAGTACATGTAGAGGAACTTGTGGTTGGGTAACCAATTCGAGTAGGGTGGGTGTAATATATGACCTATATTACCCCGGTTAAGCCATCTAACCGGTGTAATATATGACTCACATTACACCGGTTAAGCCATCTAACTGGTGTAATATATGACCTATATTACACCGGTTAAGCCATCTAATCAGTGTAATATATGGCCAAACAAACACAGAAGTAGTGACGACCGCACAAGAAAGATGTTTATGGTTTGTGCTTCGCTTGTTCTATTGCTTGGTTTGTGCTTCCCACCACTTCTTTCTCCCTCCCTCCCTTCGACGAGGTCGCTGCTTCTTTATCCCTTTCGTTAGACCTTCCCTTTCATTCAAAACTCTCTCGCTTCCGCTTTTGCACTTGCACTCAAACAATAAACTCTTACACTCTTACAAAACTGTCATGTCACTCCCATCAGAATTACAAAAAACCCCACTGCCACATCCTCACCTAATGCCACGTCTGCGGTGTCAAATCTGTGTTAGTTGACAGAGGGTGTTAATAAAACATTTTCCTAATAAAAGTACTAGGAGTGAGGAGAAAATGTGGGCAATTGCAAAAATTGAAAGCGCAATCATAGGGTTCACTAATTTCACACACGTCATACATTTTTAATTTCATCACTTTAAATGCTTTATCAATAAATTTGAGTAATGAGAGGGGTAACTAAAAGTGTGTGTTCTCCTTTAACTGTCCCCTATGTAGCACAAACATTGACACGAAAAATGATATGACACGGACGCGAACACAGGGATACGTATAATCTCTAAAATGTGTAGGGCACAGATCTATATATTATATAATTATGAATTATATAAATTGACAATAAAGATTTATGTGCACTAAGTATGTTTCAGTTTTTTTTTAGCAGGAAGATGTTTTTCATGGATGGTTCAAAAAGATTTGTTCCTTATTTTTATAAACATAATAAAATTTTATACTATAAGTTTGAGTTCTTTAGATAATTAATGTATTTATCATTTTTAAAATTGTATTAGATTCGTGCTAGAATTGTTAGAAATCTCACAAATATTTTTTGAATTGGACAATACATATCCTATAAGTGTTATACAAGTGTCGGTATCTGATACGTGTGTCATATACGGAGTGTCTGAGCTTCATACCCCTCTTCCTATGAGTCTCTCACCTTTTCCCTTTCTCCTTATAGGTTAAACTTAGGGCAAACAAATGAAATGGGTTGGGCCAAGGACTTTATTTTCATTTTGCAACGTATTTTTTAGGGTTAAACAGAATGGGATGGGTCCATAATGGTTCACTATCTTTTTTTCTTTATTTAAAAAAACGAAAATAAAAAGCTAAAATATAATTTTAAACATTTAAAATTTAATCAAAAGAATTAATGGTGGTTTTTGTTTTGTAATTTGTAAAATGAAATTTAAACATTTATATTTTTTAAAATTTATTTTTTTAATTTAATTTTATTTGTTATTAATTTTATTTTAAAAAATTATTATTATTTTTTTTTAAAAAATTCTAAATTTGTGATTATTATTATTTTTATTAAAAACCCTTTTTTATTTTTTCTAAATTAATTGAACATGTATATTTAACAAATTTTAGAAATCATTTTTTATTTACCTGGACGAAATTGAGTGTTGATAGTTTATAATAATTTATTTCATTGTTTGTAATGTCCTTTTCTAAGGTCCCTCACATATCAAATTACTAGATTGATGGCTAAAAAAGATTTGGTCTGATGTGCACCATTGCATATATTACACTTTCCATTGCTCTAACACAAGGAATATGAGTCACGTACTTTTTATTTGAATAATTTTGACTAGATGTTTAAAAGATGTATGATGTTGAAAGAGTTGTGTTCAGGACTTTACCAGCTTTAATTGTAAATTTTCTCAGTATTTTTTTTATGTAACCCCTTTAACATGTAATGAGCTTCTTCTAGGCTCAATTCCTCTTAATATCCATCCAAAATCTTCTTAATTATGTTCACATCATGTATTTCAAAATCACTATCAAGTAAGGACTTCAACCTTTTGATTTCAGCACCATCTTGAGATGGTATCAACATGTTGCTTATATACAACAATAGGTAGGCAAACTCATCATTATCCATCTTCTATGATAGACACATGAATTATAAGTTCTAATGTACTCATGAGAGACGGTGAACTAATAAATTTATTCAAGCTCTATGTCTAACAATACTACTAGGACAAATAAAACCCTATTATCGAGAGAACATATATTGCAGTCCACTACTTCCTTCTAGATGTAGCCCTTGGCTACCAATATAGTCTTGGACTTGACTATCTTTATTCTAGATTCTCTACCATTAGATGCTCTAGAAGTGATCTTCTTCTTGAGTATCCACCTACAACAAAAAATGTTCCTACTTTCAGCTAGTTTCACCAATTCCCAAATCTCTAGTGTTACTCTTCTATAAAGACTTAATCTCCCCATGCATGGTGATTGTTGCAATATACATTTGGGTGCATCGTCTGTAGGAACCTCATGTCTATTAGACGATTCATTCAAAGAAAACTCCACTTGTGCCTAAGCTTCCTTTTACTCTAATCCTATAGCCAACAAACATTTTCTTCTTGGACTTGTGTTCAAACTTAACTTCATCTAAATGGAAATAAGAAGGAAACCCAAACACCTTGAATTGATGTGTAATATAACAATTAAGGACCTAGTAATATTCATCCAAAGAATATTGTCACACATAAATTGATTTATCCAAATTATTATTATTATTATCTTATTCAAAATAATATCAAGGTAAAAAATAATTTAGATCTAAACTATAAGAGAGTTGTTTCTTGTTATCATAATATATATGATGATAACAAATCTTAAAGTATAAAAAACACTTTATCAATAAATTTATTATATTAAATAATTTAAATTTGTTGAAGAAAAGAATACTTTACTATAAAAAAAATAATTGATTACGCGAGAATTAGACCTTCGACACATACATTGGTTCCCTATCTTTAGACAATAGAATAATTGAGTAGATTGAATAATAGTTATATTACTGTGATTATTACTAGTGAGAAAGAGACAATCATACTTTTATATATGATTTAAAAAAATAATGTTAATAATGATGGTTAGATAAAAAGATAGTAAGTCGTTACATAAAGATACGAGTGATTTGAAATGTGTTGTTTTGTTAAAGTGTGTGGAGTTAATTTTACCATTTGGATAGTTTATTTTCAAAAAATTTTAATTTTAAATATAATTAACGGTATAATATATAGAAATATAAAAATCATACAATATTAATATTATTTAATAATTTTATATAGGATGGTTTGACGGTGTACATAACCTATAACACAACTCATTATCTCTTGGCTATTAATTAAGATTTTATTAGCCTTAAATGTTGGTTATTAATTTAGATTTTATTATCTTTAAATTATTTATCAATATTACTGTATTAATAGTCAGTTTACAGAGCTATTAGTATTCCTATTTTATAGTTTCCAGTATTTGTAATTTTATTATATATATTATTGAAGTAAATCAAAATGAATGAATCAGTTCAGCAGTTTTGCAATTTCGTGCAATTACGTTCAATATGTTTCTACAACCTTTTGCCTTCTGTTATTTCCTTCAATTAGTTTCTACAACTGGTATCAGAGCCAGTTTGTTATCATAAACTCTACCCAATTATCAGTCTCTATCCTTGATGAAAAATATTACAATCGATGGTGTGTGCATATGAGAGTTTTGTTTGATTATCATGAGTTATGGGATGTTGTTGAGAGTGTAGTGTCTACATTAGCTGATAATGCAACTGAGACGCAACGAGTAGCGCATCGTGACCAGAAGAAGAAGAACAAGAAGGCTTTGTATCTCATCCATCAAGGGATGAATGACGAGACGTTTGAGCAGATAGAAGGATCAACAACTGCAAGTGAGGCTTGAATCATTTTGTCAACCAATTATAAAGGTGATGACAAGATCAAGAGGGTGCATCTTCAAACCCTAAGACGCCAATATGAACTGCTGCAGATGGAAACCACAAAGACGGTTGATGTCTATATAAATAAAGTTCTTGCCTTGACAAATCAGATGGAGACCAATGGTGAAACACATTCGGAGTAGGCAAAGGTGGAGAAGATTTTGAGGTCTTTAACTCCCAAATTTGAACATGTTGTTGCCGCAATTGAAGAGGCCAATGACAGTAAGGTTATTGTCTGGTTCCCTACGAGCGCATGAGTAGCGGATGAATGACAATAAGATTGAAAAACCAATTGAACAGGCTTTACAGGCACAAACCTCAACTGGTAGCTCCTATCATAAACACGGTAGTTCATGGGGATGTGGTGGTAGTTATTCCAGTAAAGGTCATGGTGGCCAGAATCATAGAGGCGCTGAGTAAAACAACATTGGTTCCAATCACAATCCAAGTTCAAATAACTCTTGGCGCGGAGGACGAGGAGGCATGTATAATAAATCAAATGAGGAGTGTTATAACCGCCACAAGCGCGACCATTATGCAAATGAGTGCAGATAAAAAGGTGATAATCATGCTGCCAATTGTGCTTAAGAAGATAGTAATCACAAACAAGATGAAGAGGATCATGCAGTACTAATGACAGCCACATCAAATGAAACCCCAAACAATCAGACTTGGTATTTGGATACAGGTTGCACTAATCATATGTGTGGTCAGAAGGAGTAGTTTGCAAATTTGAATTACTCATTTCGTACAAAAGTGAAATTCGGGGATGGCAGGTTCGTTCCAGTGACTGGAAAAGGGCGAATTCTTATCACATTGAAGAATGGTGATCACAGGTACATCTATCATGTTTTCTATGTACCTGATATGAAAAGTAATCTGTTGAGTATGGGACAACTGGCCGAAAAGGGTTACGTGATGCACATAGTTGAAAATCAATTCTCAATTTTTGATAAAAAAAGGTAGTTTGATTCTTAAAACCTTTTTATCAAAAAACCGCATGTTTCCAGTAGATTTTCATATGGGTGATTTCAAGTGCTTGAATGCAATAGTGAATAATGAATCGTGGTTGTGGCATTTACGCTTTGGGCACTTGAATTTTCAGAGTTTGGAAAATCTCTCCAAACGAAATTTAGTGAATGGTTTACCCCATATTCATCACCCTGATCAATTGTGTAATGCTTGCATTTTTTGAAAGAGTCACAAGATACCATTTGTTAAGAAGTCTAGGCGTGCGAAATATCCTTTGGAGTTTGTTCATACAGATGTTTGTGGCCCGATGAACATATCATCAATTGGAGGTAATAGTATTTTTTAACCTTTATTGATGATTTTTCAAGGAAAACCTGGATTTATCTATTGAAAAGCAAGGATGAGGTATTCCATTGCTTTGAAATATTTAAAGCATTTGTTGAAAGACAGAGTGACAGACTAATTAAGATGGTGCGTAGTGATGGAGGGGGTGAGTACAAGTCTAATGCGTTCAAGAGGCATTGTGAAGAACTTGGGTTGTAGCATAACATAACCTGTCCCTACACACCTCAACACAACAGAGTTGCCGAGAGAAAGAATAGAACAATCATGGACATGGCGAGGAGCATGCTTAATGCGAAAGGTTTGCCAAATTATTTTTGGGTTGAGGCCGTAACATGTGCGGTATATTTGATAAACAGATCACCCACTCGAAGTGTTCTTAACACAACTCCGATTGAGGCATGGAGCGGATTCAAACCCAATGTGCAACACTTGAAAGTATCTGGGTCAATTACTTATGCTCATGTCCCCAAGGCAACAAGATCGAAGTTGGATGATAAGGCAGTGAAGACCATTTTCATTGGATATAAGCATGGAGGATACAAACTGTACAATCCAATGACAAAGAAGATGATTGTCAGTCGTGATGTTACATTTACCGAAGATGAGGAATGGCAATGGAACGTAGCAGCTGATATGGATTCGAAAAAACGATATATTTACGTTTTGAATGATGATGTGGAAGATGAAGTCACTCTTGAAGCACCTACAGTTCAACGTGAAGCTGTAATTCAACCTGAAGTTGCAGCTCCAATTGCAACTATGATGAAGCGACCAAGAAGGCAACAACGACAACCTGTACACCTTCAAGGTTGCAAAGTAAATCTTGATGATGAAGTTGATGACAATGGAGATTTGGTTCACTTTTCTTTTCTTGCAGATTCAGAACCCGTGAGACTTGCAGATGTCATTCAACACCCCAAATGGAAAGAGGTTATGGATGAAGAATTAATGGCGATTGAGAAAAATAATACATGGCATCTTACTGATCTTCCAAAAGGACACAAAGCAATTGATGTGAAGTGGGTGTACAAGATTAAAGTGAAAGCAAATGGTGAGATTGATAGATACAAGGCAAGGTTGGTGGAAAAGGGATTCAAGCAAAGAGAAGGCTATGATTACGAAGAAATGTTTTCTCCTGTAGCTCGAATGGAAACAATGAGATTAATCATTGCTTTAGCTGCACAAAGACAATGGAAAATTCACCAAATGGACGTCAAGTCTGCATTTCTAAACGACCCACTTGATGAAAATGTTTATGTAAAGCAGTCGTCGGGTTTCATACAATCTGGAAAAGAGGAGAAGGTGTACAAACTAACTAAGGCTTTATATGGTCTTAAACAGGCACCAATAGCTTGGAACAAAAGGATTGATTCATTTCTTTATGCCAATGGATGCAAAAAATGTGCATCACGGTCTTTATGTAAAGGCTAATGATTATGGAGATTTGCTAATTTTATGTCTTTATGTTGATGATGTGATTTTTACAGGAAGTAATCTCAAAATGATTGGTCACTTCAAGCATATCATGATGAATGAATTTGAGATGACTAATCTCGGTCTTATGTCCTACTTTTTGGGCATTGAAATCATCCAAGGAGACGATGGATTTTTCATTCATCAGAGGAAATTTGCTGCTGATTTTTTTAAAGAAGTTTAAGATGGAGGATTCAAACTCAGTTATGACTCCAATTGAATTTGGAATTAAGCTTACGAAGGAAGGTGATGGGCGAACTGTAGAAGCAACATACTTTAAGCAGATTGTTGGGAGCCTTAGATATCTCACGTGTACTAGACCCAACATATGTTATGCTATGGGATGTGTCAGTCGATACATGGATTCACCTCGACAAGTTCATTTACAAGTTGTAAAGAGAATTATGTGCTACATCAAAGGTACTGCAACTTTTGGTCTATTTTACTCTTCATCTAAGAATATTGAGATCGTCGGATACTCAGGCAATGATTGGGATGGAGATTCAGACGAGAGGAAGAGCACAAGTGGTCATTGTTTTATGATCAAAAAGACTGTTTGCTTGTGGTCATCAAAGAAACAATCAATTTTTGCATAATCTACTTGTGAAGCTGAATATGTCACAGCAGCAACTGCTTGTCGATCAGTTTGGCTTAACAATATCATGACTCAAATTGGTTTTTGGTTTTAATCTAGATGTTCCAATTAAGATTTATGTTGACAATGTCTATGCAATTAATCTTGCAAAGAATCCAGTTTTTTATCAAAGAAGTAAACATATTGATATTCGATATCACTTCCTGCAAGACCAAGTTGGGAAGAACATGATCAAATTGGAATACTGCAAATCCTAAGATCATATTGCAGATGTTTTCACTAAGCCATTGAAGATCGATGCTTTCATCAAGTTAAGAAATTTTGTTGGGCATGAAGGTTGTTCCAAATCAGAATTAAGGGAGGATGTTGGTTATTAATTCAGATTTTATTACCCTTAAATTATTTACCGTTATTATTGCATTAATGATCACTTTATAGGGTTGTTAGTATTTCTATTTTATAGCTTTTAGTATTTGTAATTTTATTATATATATTATTGAATTAAATCAAAATGAATGAATCAATTCAGCAGTTTTGCAATTTCGTGCAATTACATTCAATTAGTTTCTACAACCTTTATATCTTTATTTCATAATAAATGTAATCTATGTTTTTGTATGCATATTAAAAATAATAGGATTAATTAAGTTTTAAGTCATAAATTTTTTTATTAATTCAGTGACACGATTGTTATTTTGTCTCATCGTCTTACTTACTTGTTTCCACAAATTAAGAAATGTAAGATATTACAGTTAATATAAAATGATATTATCTTTAATGTAAGATGACACATAACTTTTAATGTATTGGGTATCGAGGTTATCATTCTTGCTTATGGCTTCCACATCATTACCTACAACGACTAAGAGACCTCAAACAATAGGTGTGAAAATACAACTTCAAAAGTTTAAGTTGAAATCCAATAAAATGTTATAACTTATTCATCCACTAAATCGATCCACTTACACCTCATTTATTACTTCCAAACTCAAAAGATTTATATTCCTACCTGATCCGAGATATGCTGACATATATTTGTAACAATATACATAATAACATTAAAAAAAAAACTCGAATGTGCTATAACTAAATTTATAGTGTAATAAACTTCAAGTTGGTAACTAACTCTATCTTCTGAATTTTTTTCAAGGATCCAAAAACTTATAAATACATAAGTTCTAAAAGAATTACGAACTCAATCAATTATTCACTATTATACTCATATAATTTCCAAACTTCTTTGAATTCTTAGTGTTAGTTTGGTTTAATTGATGGACTGTTCATGAACACGAAAAAGAGGGGCAGAGACACGTTTAGATCTATGAATTTGTGTAGAAATGAGACCAAATAATTGCAGGGGTGCATACTCTTCACACTCTCGCTCAGTTTGCAAAGAAATGATAGAAGGCCATATCTGTATGTGCAAAAACTACCAAAATACCCTCTTTTTTTCCTGACAACAAATTTTCAATAATAAAAATAAAATAACGATTAAATAAATATAATAAATACTAATAATATTAATAATAATAAATTTATTTTAATTTTAATGAATATTTAACAATAATAAAAATAAAAACAATAATAATAATAAAATTATAATATAATTATAATATAACAAAAATAAATGTATTTCTTCATATTAAAAAATAAATTTATGTAATAATAATATTAAAAAATTATTTTTAATTGAAATTAAAAAAAATCTAATAACTTTTCATATTCCAACAATTTTATATAATTAATATTTTTCAAAATAATATGTTTTAATTACAAACAACTAAAATATATAAATAAATAAATATTTTTTTAATTATTTTTAAACATAAAAATAAATTTATAATTTTATTTTTTATTTATTAAAAAAATAAAATTTTAATCACACTCGTCAATCATTTACACATCAAATTATCTACAAATTTTTATAAATATTTTCATTCATTTTTTAATTTATTTACCTTAATATAAACAATTTAAAATTTTTCATAATTTTTTACAAATCCAGTCGAATCACCTCCTAAAATGAACTCCCTAATTGAAAAGAACCAAAAAAAAATTAGTAACTTAAATGTTGGAGAATTTTTGTTGGAAGATCCTCCTTAAATTTTAAGAGCTGGATAATTAATCCTTCAAACTACGAACTCAACTTCTTAGTAGATTAGTCTCTCCACCTCAAAAGAACCCCCTTTTCCTCTGAGAACAGAAAATAAACTTAAACTTTAATTCTTTCATAAATTAAAATTTGAATATATTTAAAAGATATTGATTGCAAACGATAGTTGAACGTGTCTGCCCCACTTTATTGGCCGGTGTCAAATATACAGAATCTGAATGGGAGGTCACTGAGAGAAACTTTGATTTGTTTTTGACTTCTCTTATTATTGTGAATCAAAACTGCATTGATTTTTGTAGAATGAAATACCGACTCCTCCACTAGCGTCAATTCTCCATCTTTCTAAGTTGCAATTGCAGACTGCACGGCAGCATTATCGACCACTATTTTTCAATGATTCAACCACTCTTTTTTTTTTTATGTATATTTTATTTGTTGTCGTATCTCTGATGGCAAACACAGCTATTCCTCACTATTTTTATACAGTATAAAACAAAATAACTATATTTAAATAACACAATTTTAATAAAATATAAAATTATCATTCAAGACCTGTGATATTAATGTTTTGGTTTTAAAAAAACTAAAAGTACTTTAATATAAAGTTATATTAAAATTAGTATTTTTAATTTAATTGGTTGAACACCATCTACGAGTTATATAATGTTCAATTTTTATAGATAAAACATATATTAAAAATATTATTTATCTAAATTTACATACCTTCATGTTTTATATTTTTTTTATTTACACTATTATTTTGTGTATGTAATACAGTAACTTTATTTCTTATTTTATTCCTTATGTAATATCCATAGTTAGATTACTTAAAGAATATATTTATATAATAAGTAAATATATGTAAACATATGATTCACAATATTAAAAAAAATATTTCTTTTCTTAAAAAATTTCAAATATCTATATATGCCAAAAATTACGAGAGGTAGTTTAGGCGTTGAAGAAGAGTAAGTTCCTTTTGGCATGACATTGTGGGTCTGGCTATGAGTAAGGAATTTTGTTTTGTATTAGTTGTGTGGTTTGTAACCGTATTTGTAGTCTTTGATTGTAATAGGGTTTGCTTTGTGTGTATTGTTTAGACTAAATACTGATTGTATGAACCTGTATAGGGTAGTAAGGATTGACTATTGATGTGGTCTGTCATTCCTTTCCTTTGAGGTTTGGATTGGAGGTTTGTAGACCCTGTATGGTCAAGTATTGAGCATATTAACTTTGGCTATTTTGTGTATAAGGGTTGAGACACCCCTGAAATGTCTCATTTTATTTTATTTATTCTTTGCTGATAAAAAAACATATGTAATACATGATTATCACATATTTAAAAACATAACCAAAAACAAGAAAAATAAGGTAAGTTAGAGATTTTTAAAACTTTCAATATAACTCTATATTCAAATAATCCAATAAAAAACATATGAATCATCACATTTCATTCATTTCAATGTACTAAACAATCAAGTGCTTAAAAATATCTCATGTTCGACATCACTCATGCCAGAAATCCACTTACATCTACACATAGAGACTTGACTCTACTTTTGGAAGACTCGTGCAATGATTTAGACTCAGAGATAGGCATATATTGTTGTACTACTTGTTGGGGAATCTCTCAACACAACCACATATTCATATGAATACATTCAACCTAAAGGACAGGGTTAATGTCTATGATCTTCTTTGACCGATTATTTTTCAAACCACAGAATCTATTATATGAATCTCCTTCAACTTTTCCCACCTGATATTTTTCATCTATATAATTCCAATATACTAGTAGAGTTAGGATATCCACACAAAAATTTATACTTTTAAAACAGTTAGAAAATATCAACAATAATCACATAACATTTAAAATTTCACAAATCAGTTCAATATATGATAAATGTTAGATTTACTTGTTTTTTTAAACACTTAAGTTGCATAATATTAATCAAATATAGGTCTTAGAAAGTTGTAATAATTTATAATTTACAAAATGAAATTTTTAGAATATTTAATTAAGTTCCATGACTTATAAAAAAGAACAAGAGGTAGTTGAACAAAAATGACTAGTGCTAAAAATTTGGCTTGTGCTTACGGAGCTAGAGCTAAGCGTAGGGTGCTGATGCTAGCAGATTTGAGGATGAGAGCACCCAAATAACTGCATATCAATTCGCTTGAGCATAGGGAAATGATGTTGAGTGGATTTGATGAGGTAGATAACACCACAAAAATTTCATCTTAATCCAGTTGAGCACAAGGAAATGGCGTTAAGCGGATTTGAGGTCGAGAGCACCTTAAAAAATGCATCTCACTGAGTGCAAGGGAAATGACACTGAGTGGATTTAAGGTCGTGATGAGGACCTAAAGGAGGGTGCACCCACTGACCAAGCCTACACTTCCAAGAGGATGACTCGAAGCACAACTCAAGACACAAGGTTAGGTCAGGATTTACCTCTAGCCAATGCTTCAGCGCCTAGCCTTCCCTAGAGGATCACAAAGAGTAGAGCACAGGCCTTGGGAGCTGAGCATCAGCTAGTGTCTTTATTTTTAATCTCAGTAGAATAGGTTTCCTTTAGCATAATAGGAGGTGTGCTTATCACTTTAGCTTGAGCATAGCCTTTTAGGGTAGGATTTTGACCTATCTTCTAAAAGATTAGGCTTTATGGTGTGGCATTGAATTAGTCAATGCTTAAGGCCGCACCTTTATTTTTATTTCGCATCCTACCATTGTTTCTTGTTTTCCAAGGCACCATCTCCTCTAAATAGGGTGCCATACTCCTTGTATTTTTCAAGCTAAGTTTTATAAAAGAAGGAAAAATTTGAACAAATTATGTGAGGCTAGTTTGCTTTAAACATTAGGTCTTATCTTGAGTGAGTTGTGAATGTATCTTTGGAACGTCTGGAAGGTTTGCTCTTAACAGAACAAAGAATATTTCTACCAAATCCACCTCTTGAGCAATCATTTGACCAACTTGAATTGCTGGATGAAGAAAAGATAGGGGGAGAAACTGTGGTCTCCATGCTAAAATTTATGGGGTCTATGGTACTTTGATTATGTTGCTGTCATAACTCTGATACACCATAGATTTTTGCTGCAATTCTGATATGGTATCAAAGATTTTTTGCTGCAATGGTGCTGCTACACACACTGGTTTTTTGATTTATTATGTTGTTGTTATATGCTGGTTTTAATGCTGGAAAACATTGATGCAAACAGGTTATTCTGTTTTTATCCCTTCTTCCATTCTATTTGTGAAGAAAAATAGGGGGAGAATGGTGTGGTTTTATGTGTTGTATTGGTGTTGCTACACTCTAGTGTTATCTGGTTTTATCATGGTTTAAATTTTGCTGCTGCCATGCTCTTATTCATCATAGTTTTGCTGCACAAAAGTCTCATTTTGGCACTAGTTTTTATGGTTATTTGACTGGTTTTTCTACTTAAAGGCTTATGCAGAAAACTGGTTTTGTGTGCCTTGGTATCCTGTTGGTATACTTGCTTTGTATATGCACAAATTATGTTTTGCAGGACTTTTCAAGTTCAAAAACAACAACACAAACAAACCAGGGATTTGTCTTCATCAAATAGGGGGAGATTGTTGAACAAGATGCTTTGATGTCTCCAAATCCAAGAGGAAAGCTTGAAGACCTTGGAGTTGGGTGTGTGTGTGTTGTCTAGTTGTTTGAAACTTGTTAATTCACTCCTTAAGATGATCCAAGTTCATTTGAATCTTTAACCTTTTG
>Ga0123342_1003854_pt1 | contig 23590 bp, 10 predicted proteins | sample Turbeawhitnodule_FD_89960 | JGI IMG/M metagenome (GOLD analysis project Ga0123342, IMG submission 89960) | Root nodule microbial communities of legume samples collected from Mexico - Turtle bean Mexico white nodule | ecosystem: Host-associated > Plants > Roots > Nodule | place: Mexico: Nepantla... | reverse complement strand
CATGTATTTTACTCTCTAATATACAAGTGAATAAAAGTTTCTTTTATATTTATTTTTCTCTACAATTAGGGTTCATCAAAACCTCTCTTTCTTCATTAAGATTACGTGCGATTACGTACGCTACATTAAAGCATCACATCAGACAAGGAATATTCATCTTCATTTACTGTAATAATAATACAAATAGTCTTTGAAGAATTTAGAAAAATAAAAGAAAGAAATTATAAATTGACCTATCGGACTTATTTTTCTTCTTATGCTAAATTTTTAATAATTTTATATTTTGTGTGGGGAGGTCAGGTAGCCATGTTTGCTTATTCAATTATAAAAACAAGGAAAATACTAACATTTCTTTACAAATTTACATCCACCCACAACTCACTTTAATAATATAATGAAATAAGTTAAATGAGTATTTTTTGTTCAGTGGATGTAAAAATATCATCATCCTTAAAACAATCACATCGTTATGTGCGTGTTTATTCTTATTTAGAATCTAGTTACTATTACTTACAGAAACAAAGTGAACAGCAAGTAAGTTGTCGCTAATGACACATTTCATGTTTTTCAAACTAAAGATGGAATGGCGATTCTTGTGTTTCGCAAAGAGAGATCAATTAAATGTCTTAGACAATAACAGATGATTATTTAGGCACAGGCAATGCAGATAACCATTAAATGTTTTACAATCTATTGTTTAAATACAGAGAGTAAGGGAGGAGAAGCAGCTCCCGATGGAGAAGAGTCACAGAACTCTAGTGTTGTAGGAACCACAGCTAGGGCATTTGTGGTAGAGCCAGTGGAAGGGGGTCTCTCCTCTCTTTTCACAGTCATTACATAATATAACCTGCAGCTTTTGTAGGATCCATCAGAGTATGCATTTTGAGAAACCATAGAATAAGGCACCATAAATAAGAAAAATAGCTGACAAACCTGAGTTTGACATGACATCTGATCGGAAATACTCTCTTCAGCCAATAACGCATCTAACATCCTAAAATATACCTGAGTTTTCAACAAACAATATATCTTCATATGGATTATATGAATAGTATGTGAAATTCAATGGCAAACGTGTTTTCAACAATATGATCAATATATGTTATTATAGGATACGTGATAACATTGAATAAAAACTGACCTGCATGTCTCCGAGGGACTTGCTACATATGGGGCAGATGTAATTAAATCTTGTATATTCCTGGAAGTACCATCAAATGCTAATAAAGTTGTTTCTGTAGTCCGTGGATGTTGGAGAGGGAAAAAAAATGCAAGGAAGTACCTGAAAACATGTTGAGTGCATCACGTGACCACATGGGAGGGCTTTTACAGGAGAGCAGGATGTGAAGATATATTCATGACAAATTGGACAGTTGTCCTCTAAATGTTTCTCCCTGCATGTATGCGCCATAAGAGAACGGGACATACACGCATTGCAACTCATACAGTGAAAGTAGTCTACACCCAAACCCTTTCCAACTCGGCACAGGTTACAGTAAGGACAATGGTAAATTTCCCTGTTGAGCATTTCAAAAGAGGTTTTCATTAACAATGGCTAAAATAAATGATAAAAGAAGCGCTAACAAAAATATGCAAGTTTAGCATCATAAGTGACAAACAAGCATGACCTTCGTGCACGTGACCATTTTCATTGAGAACTTGGATTATGGTACAGCTACGGCCCAAAGACCTCTAAAGGATTATGGATATCATTAGTATTGTTTTTTTTATAACTTCCATGGGTTTAAATTAATGTCTTTTTTATTATGAATTATTTGAATCAAATTATATTTGATTGTATATCTATTAGTGAGATATCTTTATTTAGTGTATATATTTTATGTATTTGTTTTACCTTTAATAAATATTAATATTTTAAATAGTGTTTCTGCTTAGAGAAACAGTTGCATCCAGAAAACTATCACATTTTCTAAACTAAGGCACACACTGTTTTATTTATCTTCAATGGTGGGTTACATCCAAACTTAATGCACACATTAATAAATATTCAATTTCAATCCAGATACAACTAGAATTGTAAACACACTCAGGGGTCAACCTATGTGTTTCTGGTAATTAATTGTAATGGGAATGCTTTTCCACTTCTGATAAGGATCCAATTTTATCGAGGAAAGAATCACTTTCCAACATTCAAAATATCACAAATTTGAAATATGATATCATGTCAACAGATAGTAAACTAGCAACTATAATAACACCTACCGGGCGAACTAATAACTATGTATCCAAAATCAACAACTACTGCAAATGTAAGAGCATTATTTCTTTTTGATTAAAAACAAGGGGAGTATGGTAGCATTCTACAAACTTATGGATCAAGAGTGTTCTATTTCATGTAGAGACAGGTTTTTGTGGTGTGGTGTCCTCGAGTGAAAGAAATCACTGCACTCTGTTTTTTGGACTAAGATAAAATGAAGGTTGTCATAGAGTGGAACCATCAATATATGAGCTTTAAGTGGATATTCAACGTTTACTATAAATGTAATCCTTTAAAGTTTGTCCAGTCCTTATTTTACAAGTCTTTTTTTATTTGAGTTAAACTCTAAACTTATATTCTAAAATTATATTAGAATCTATTATTCTAAATATATTGTTTAGTCTATTTTTTATAAAGTTTGGTAGTTCTCACCTTAACAATCCTATTTATTGAGGTTGAATTAAGTCCAAAACCCAAATTTTAAAAATAGGCATTCACATATTTGCTAGCTGATAGTATGTTATGTTGTTGACGTCAATGAATTATTTATTAGCTCCTTCCTTGGCTCCAATGATCTCTTTTAACTAATGGGATTTATACCATAAAATAAGTGATTAGTGTGTAATCCTGGACACACTATTCTCAAAAACTGTTACATGTTCTATAGTATGTTTATTTTCATAGAACCCGCCAATGGATTAAAAGTAACAAAAAAAATGAAAGTTTCCCTTAAGGTTAAGTATAAAAAATGACCATAATGCTACTTTACCTTTCATCATCAAATAATTTGCAGATTCTGCAGTAATATTTTGCCATCGATAAATTGCAAGAAACTGTTGAGCATGTGGCACTGATTGGTTGAATCATCAAGCACTTCATACACATCATCTTTGTAATAGATTTTCTATGTATATATATTTAGAAAATGTGTCAAAGATCAAAATAGAAGTTATCAATTCAAAAAAATAAAACATTTATTTATTTTTAAACATAAATAAAAAAAATTAATTAAACACAGTATTGTTACCTATCAATTGAATGATCTGATTCGTCGTTATGACAGTGTATGCAGGTATGAAGTTGGTTGCAACATGGAGCCAAAAGCTTACAATTCCTCTTGTAGTGTTTACAGCCGTAGCTTAGTTTTAGAGGATCCCTGTATGATGGATGCTTTCCAGAAAATTCCAGATTATCATTTTTTACATTGACTTCAGTAGAAGAGATCTGCTGTTTAATAATCCAACGGCTGAAATTATGTGGAAAGTAACGTTAAACTACACAAGACCGGATCTATTGCGTGAAATAAATTACTGAAAGTTGCAATCAGCTCCCCGTATCATATTTCAGTGTATTCACTTATGTAGGAGAATACAGCCTGCTTAGAAATTTGTACGCAAACTTCTGTCCAGTATAAATATCAATATTCTATAATGCTTGTTACAATCTCTCACTTAAAATTCACAGGCATTCAGAATCAACTATCCAAGGCAACGTTAGATTCACAAGGACTAGCATAGGTTTACTCCATTCCAAAAATTAATGGTAAGAAAAATCAGGCTAAATTGCATAACCTTGTCATTACTGAATGTTAGAATTGGATTATTTTACAAGTTGAAAAAATCCTGCAAAGTAAAGGTCCCCACATTTTGATAATCTTTTCAAAAAATAGCAAAATAAGTGAATCAAAACATGCAACAAAACTATCTAAGTATCATTGATATTATATTGTTTATCGGCACTAAAACTGACAAAGAAAACCGTCTGGGATACTAATAAATTGTTACGCCAAAAATTGAAGATGAAACTTTAGTTTCAAATCAACTCTCTCAAAAGTTTAAGTTTTACCAACTCTCCCATAAGCTTCAGATGTTAGGTGAAGGCATGTGAATGGATTTTTAACTTACATCTATAAAAGAAAAAAAAACACAAGAAAATAAAACCAACCTCATCAGTAGGTTCTGTATTATGTACGACCTTTTCTGAGGATCTAAGCATGAGTCCCGAGACACCCTTCTTATCACCGTCTCCAAATCATCTTGGCTCAATTTCAAAAGTCGTTCATAACGCCCAGACTCGTCACAAAGTTTAGACGACTTACCTTCATTGGCTACCGGATTTTTGATATCTGCTACCTCATTGCAAACATGTTTGTCATCATTGAGAAATTGATTTGTGCGTTTTGAACATTGATTATTATTTTTTTCTGCATTATGAACCTTAACTTTATCATTGTGGTTGTAGTTAGACAGCTCAACATTATCACCAATACGATCCTTCTCCAAAAAAATTATGCTTTTGTTGGCAGATGATGATTCTTGTAATTCATTTAGAATTTCTTCAGATAAATATTTGGATATAATCTCCAGTGGCTCAACAGGCTGAAGAGGGACATCTTTTGAGCCCTCTGTTACCTTTGCTAAACTGTACCCATCCCACCATTCACCTAACCATTCAGCAAACATTGTATTTTTAGTAGCCATGGACCATAAGAACATTGAAACATGTTGTTCATCCTGTGTCAAAGATGCCATTAGCCAAGGTATCATATCTTGTAATATTTCTGCCTTTATTCTTCCAAGCATGCATCCCATGATCTTCCCTTGCTCCTGGTTTGTGAAGAATTTTCTAATTATAGGCCAAATTTCTATTTCCTCACGGTCTATATGATTGGAAAGCGATGTATACATTGATTTGCACATTTCTTGCAGCTTCCTGCATAAATGCTGATACCTTAGCAGTCCCATCTCCTTTATATTTGAATCAATTGTAGAAATTGAAAGATGTAATCTAGACATCTTATCAAGGATGTGAGATATTTCATTGAAGTGTTCAACTTCATGGTTGTGATCAAAAGTGTAAGCATGGCTAATGTTTTTTAGTTTTCCTCTTGCCTCCAAGGCTGGAAAAACTATCTCATCCTCTGCATCACTATGGATCTGATGAAGAAAATATATGAGATGGAATCGTTTCTGGAAATCCGTAAGCAACTTATCATTTTTTTCTAGCTCGGCTGAGCCAAGAACTAGGAACTCCAAATCTTTCTTGATAGCTTTGTGAAAGAAAAATATTAGGTCAATTGGTTTCGGATCATCAAGAAAGGAAATAGAAGATCGTTCTGCTGCATGTAATGCAGGATACTGATGTAACTTCCCAACTGTAGCAGGAAAAAATATGTGCAGATTAATTCCTGTAGAGTATGGTATCTCATACTTGTTTACATTACTGGATCCAGATGAGGAAGAACAGGACAAAGAATTCTGGTCAGAGACTTTATGAGGCTGCTTCTCAGAATTTATGAAAGAAAATCTATGAGCTTCCTTAATTTCTTCAGGTGAAATAAAGCATCTTCTTTTGAACATATGTTGCAAGTCTAGTCTGAATTTTTCAATAGAGGCTTTACCTGAATAGCCAATGCGGAACCACTCATGTAATAATGATGAAAAAGCTTTACAGACAGAATTGTTTCCTTTCTTTATGCAATAGAGAATGGACCTGGACTCTTTTTCAGACAATCTAACTGAAAACCAAGTTATAACACATTTTAGTAACCCCAGAGGCATCATATGTAGGCTCAAGCTTAGAAGTCCCTCTTGCATTCCATTTCTGCAGTTCTTTCTAAAGATAGGAAATACCTGACAAAAAAAGTAAGGGTTCCAAATTGGTAAATTTTTTATATGTTAGCATGGAGCATCCCTCTCGTGTAGGATATTCAATTTGTTGCAAGTCTATAAATTGATTTTCTAAAACAAATAGATATTTGTTCTATTCTCTGAGAGTAAGAAAATTTTCATCTGAGAACATTACATCAATGTTTTTGAATAAGTGATAGGTACAACTACTTGCTATCTTGATAAAAAAAAAAACGATAACACTATTCAGTTTAGAATAGTTTCAAAAGCACAACATTTGGATATTTTATAAAGCTGTTGTGTGAGGTAAAACTCAAGGACCAAGGACCATTTCCATATTACTAATTTCATTACCTGCCTTCCTTGGTAAAGAAACAAGTAGTGATTTAAATATAATACCTCATTTTCTTGAAAAGCAAATTGTTTGTTAACTCCTGATACAAATGATTCCAGTTTTTGGCAAAGCTTCTCTACGAACTTGCTCAAAGATGTTCCACTTTCTGAGTTATAGAATAGCAACTGTTGTATATCTTCAATGTTACTTTCACCTAGAAATTTTTCAATAGACTTGGACAACCAGACATTAGCATATTTACTCAGTACAGGATGAAAGAATTTCTTCAGAGCATTGCTGTAGTAAGAAAAATACATTTTGTAATTAGACAATTGAGAACCACAATAAGTATTTCAGATAGCAGAGAAGAATGGGCCGTCAGGAACTTTAGCAAATAACATTAAACAAATTAGTCAGATTCCACTCACGCCAAAAAACATATTGTCAGAAGCACTACCTGTAGAAGATGAGGACATCGGCAAAGAATTTCACTTGGATAAGTATTGAGTCTAAATTCTGAAAACAGCCTGATTTTCTTAGTAGGTAAAGTTCTTTCAGAATTTCTTTCAAATCTTTCTGGATGGCATTATGCCAAAGATGAAGGACATTAACCTGGTTGACCCCATCTTCTATTTCTTGGCCATTCACTTCCATTAGACTTGAAACTTCTTCGGTTTTCCTATATGATCTTTCTATATGCAGGAAACCATCAACACCTTGAAATTCTCCACTCTGAAAACTGGTCTCAGTAAAGGTTTGTTTGTTGCTTCTAAGCCAAGAAACCAAAACCTTCATAATGGTATCTGAATTAGTATAAAATGGAAGTTTGTTAAAATATATTAATTACTGAACTGTGTGGCCTACCTCTTGCAGTGCTGTTTCCATTGGTGCAATTTCATTTATACACTGGGTAACTTCTGACTGCTTACTTGCAGAAAGGAAGGATACCATCCATGGAAAAAGTTCCTCCAGAAACATTATAGGAACACTACATATGAATAGCCACACAAGTGAGGCCTGTTCTTCAGTAGATAATTTCTGCATCAATAGGGGGAAAACCTGCAGTAGTTCAGAAATTTGATAATGTGAGTTTCAGAATTCCAGAATGCATGTATACTTGCTCATGCAAATAACATTAGATAATATGGTCATAATTTAAATGCGACAAATGTAATTTATAAGTAGCGTGTTGTCTTGTTTTGCCCCTATCATACGTTTCCTTATCCTAGAATGAAGTTAATGGTCAAGATAATTGCAATTAACAAACATACGAACAAGAAATTAATTGCTGCAAAACTAAATTTTAACCAAGCATCTAAGATAAAGGTAGCAAGCCATAATTGACACCCACGTGAACACTTTCATTAGTTAGATTAACGTCTTGTACAATATAGGTTTTTCTTGCACATTCAATAAAGAAAGAATGAGTTTTCATCCTTTTCAAAAGTGGGCAAAAGTGGCCTTAACTCGATCACTCAATTAAGAGGTCTTCAGTGATTTACCCATTAGTCTCAGATTAAGGTTGTCTGGGCGAGGTATTTTATTGAACTCTTAGCACTACGTAAAGATGGTCAGGGTTTGACCACTTCATAAATTGTACATGCCTAAAGTCGAAAGCAGGCTTTTTTGCATTTTACCTTATATTTTTTATTCAAGTGAATCTATTCATAACAAGCTGTGATCTGAGTAAGCTCCAAGTTAAGAGAATGTCATAATACTCATCAAGATTAGTTAGCATATTAATATAGATTTGTTATCTTATACAGCACATGCTATAATATTAATCATTTATAATTACGAAAAATAATTAGCTGCCTAGTCAGTCCTTTATTAGCTTCTCTACTTGAACATTCACTATACAAGTTAATTAGAAGGTACGAGCAATGTATAGTGTTTCTCCTAAATGCTCCTTATTTCTAATAACATACACTATATCACTATAAAATCCACCTATAAAAAACTTAAAAAGAGTAGTCATGATAACTAATAGAGGTAGCTTTCGCATTAATGCAGTAAAGGGCTTCACAGGACAGTTGATTTTTTTAACAAGATAAAAATGCTTACCCACACATTCCTTACAAGATATCGCTAACTACCTAGTATAGTTGCTTTCAACATCATCTGTATCCCATAAGAAAAATGGAAGCAAAAAATAAAATATTTCCTCCGATTCTTATTATAAGACATATTTTAGAAGAAATTATTGATCCCTTTTACTTTATAATTTCTATACAATTTATATTTTTTTTCTCATTTACTAGTATTATAAGTATTTGTGTTTTTGTATTAACGAATAGTAAGAAAAAAATTATTAAAAGTCATTAATAACAAAAGTTAATTTGATATATTAAAAATTGAACTAAATTTTTTTTTTCACTGGTAGTGTGTTTATATTAAAAATGTCTTACATTAAGAATGAGAGGATATAAAAGATGTATTATATGCAATAATACAATGTTGATGTAAACAAATTAATGGAATGTGTTTAAACTGCATTTAATGAAGCAAGTATCTTCCACGATAGGTTCAGATTAATGGGATATAAACCAACAAAAGCGAAAAAAATTAACCAAATGAATGCATTTGTGTCGATCACCTGCTTTAATGAGGAAAGAACATTTCATGCAACTAGAGTATATTTTCATAAATCACAAAAATTGCAAACAGCCACCTGCTTTTCTTCTTTCAGCATATGTTTGTAGATGTAGGTTTGCAAGATACCAATACTGTACACAAGTTCTTGGAACAGCTTCGAAATATTCTCTTTAGGAACCATCAGCTCTTCCAAGGAGTGAAAAACAGATCCAAAAAGGTCTGAGGTGCTTTTATGTTCAAGCGAATATGTACAAACGACATTTTTCACATGAGCATCCAGTGCATGAAAGATAACCTGTCAAAAAAAGTTTGAAAGTGATATCAGAAGTGCCAACCTTGACTAGATAACAATCACAATTCATGCTCCTCGTCAGTTGTCAAGGACAGGCATTTCAGCTCCAAACATGCACTTGCAGACATGAAGACAAATATTTGAGAAACTTATCGAGCGAGAAAAGAAGGCAGTGTAGTTTCAATGCATCAATCATATTTCTAGTTCTTTCCATACTCTTGTTAGTATTAAGTGATGATTGAGTAGGAATAGAATGAGAAAAGGTCAATTTGGTTAATAAAATTGCATCTCACTATCATACTAATCCCTTAAACTAAGAAAAAATCAAATAAGTCCCTGAAATTATTTAGAGTTTCATTTAAATCTTTGAAATTCACTCTTTTTTTTTTTACTTTAGTTCCTGATCGGGAAGCTTAACTTATAATAATAGCATATGTTTAGAGAGAAAATGAAAAAAAAAAAAAGTGAATTTTATATTAAAATAATGTTTTTATTTGTAAAGAATTTTATTGATTATTTACTCAACTAGAGGCAAGCCAAGTGTACCATCAAACATTAGTTGATAGGTAGTCAATAACGTAAAAAGTCAAATAAGTTCACTTTATCACAATTGATTTAAGGAATTGACATTTCTTATTTAATTTTCCTTGTAAAAAAAAAATACTGAAAACTACAGAAACACCAATAGAACTCGTAAAAAATATTGTTATTGCATCCCAATATCATAATTGTGTGCTTAAAAATGACAAATAAAATATCTATGAATATTATTCGAATTTGTTTAGAAATTGACTACTAATACTTGAATAAATTGAATATGTATATTTGTTACGAATAATTTTCAAAATTGAATGTATAAACAAAGATGAGTATCTAAATAATTAATTCGTTTTTATTTTTATATTTATTTTCATTTTAAATGATTAAAACATTCTTTATTGTTTTTATTTTATTTTTAAAGTTTAGAATTATAACTTTTTTGTTGTTATTTGATATTAAAGAGAAAAATTTCTTTTTATATTAAATTTTTTATATTTAAAAAAAATAGCTATACATATTATCTAAGATGAATGAGGTTAAGACACAAATTATATACTTATTCAAATTTATATTTTAAAATTATTTATTTATTTATTTTGAAATAACGAGTATAATCAAATCCGTACTATCATCGAGTAAACCATTTCTTTGTATATATAAATTAATTTAAAAATAGCATAAATTCCATTAAACTAATTTAAAAGTAGCTAAATTCTATTAAAAGAGAACCAAAAGCAGGGTTAATTCCCCAGACATTACTACACATCCAATATCCCCATGAACTCTCGTTATGCTCTCATGTCTCTTCCTATCACCTATATACCAACATTTTTCTCTATCGCTTGGGTAGGTATGCATTTTTTTGGTCTCATGTCTCTATCCTACAGTTCATCATAAAACATAAAATTGACAAAAATAAAATAAATTAAAATTTACCCAGAAAAAGAGTAAGGGATTTAGCAGATAAGAAACAAGCAGGTTAAGAAATAAATATAAATGAAGTTTGAAATCAAGGGTACGTTTATCAAATTCCTCAAACTAACAAGAGAATCTTGGCACACAAACAAATTATAATTATCTGTACTCTTTTTTCTGCGTTTGCAATCGCAAAGCTGGAAATCATAGCTGAAACAATAGCACTCAATACTTTACCATTTTACTTGTTATTTACAAACTAAACTACTTTCACAAGTAATAACATGTATATTCTCAACAGTATATATTCGTTAGCAACGAAACAGAGCGTGGACTGAAACTGACCTCGTCTTCCGCAGCACAGTGATACTTATGTGCTAGTTTCAGAAACTGGAACCTGCGTTGAAGCTGAAGAATCATTTGCCGGCAACGGCGAGGCTTGTCCTCCAACGACGCCGTTTCCGCCAAGCGACGAAGGTGATCGAGTTCAGAGCGAAAAGCCTTGTGGAAGCAAACGAAGATGAGTATGGGAGCATCGACGATCGGAATTCGCAACAGAATGCCCGCCACGTCTTCCTCATCGTTCTCCTCCTCTTTATCGGACAGGGAAGGATCGCCGTCGTCCATCCACGGCGGAATTTCCGGCAGCAAGCACCATCAACGGCGAAAGAGAGCAAAGGGAGGTTCTGGTGGGAAAGTGGCATGGGATTTATCTCTCCCTGTAAGTAATTTTTTATGTGAAAAAAATTAAAAATTAAAAATTAAAAATTAAAAAGAGATTGATGCTGACAATTGGAAAGAGACCTCGTAACTAACGGCCAAGAGGGTTTGCGTCTTGCGATATAAGGAGGGAGGTGGCATGAAGAGTGCCGGTTCTCGGTTTAATAATAATTGCCGCGTTACTGCCACGCGCGTTTTATTAATGTCTTTGGCGCGCTCAGAATTGCTTTGAATAATAATGGAGAGAATTGTCTTCTACTTACTCTTTTTTTTTTAAAAAAAATTATAACAATGAGGAATATATTAATTTCTAACTCATTCATATTATATCTGCGGTATTTTTAAATTCGTAACCTAAGATATCAATTGACTTCACTAATTGCTATGATTCAACAATGTCACCGACCCTTAGTTTAAGAGGTTTAATGAATAACATCTTCAAAAATTAACTACTTAATATATTAAAAATTGTAAATATTATTACTGAGTTTGTTAATTTTTATAATTAAAACTTTTAAATTCATAAAAAAAATAGAACTTGTTTCTTAAAACAGGTTTTTACTTAAATAAGTAGTTCAAATTTGTGAAATTATTTTATTTTATTTTTTTGATCTGGCAAAAAATTAATCTATCTTAAACATGCTATTAATATATGTGTATGGTAGAATTTTTAATATATGCAAAAATATTATTATCTGTCAACTACTACTAGAAATGTCTAAATATGCTTGGTTAATTTTTTAGGATATTTTTTAAACTTTCAATTAACTTCCTTTTATTCCAAACAAAAAATATACAAATGTAAAATATATATATATATAACTTTTTTGAAACTGAAATATATCCAAAAAAAAAATATTTTTTTATAACCTTTTAATAAGTATTTTCACTTTCATATTCTTAAAATTGTAATAAGATTCAAGAAATAGACGGCATGAAGAACTCTGTGTCTCGTTATTATTGTTTTTGTTTTATTATTTTTATTGAAGTGATTTGTTGGTGTCTGCCTAAAGATTATACACGTTTATGTCTTTTCGGTTAATGGATGGACGTTTTGTTGTATACCTCACCTTAATTGGTAAATCATTGAGTTAAAGGCATGTTTCATGTATTGATTTTCTTTTACATAATAATGAATAACCATAAAGTCATAAATATTATACTGTATATTTTTTATAAATACATGAGTACTACTGTATAACGATTTTTTTTTATACTTTTAAATTTCTTAAATATCAAATCATTTTAAAAATACTGTATTAACATTTTCATTTTTAAAACTTAGCAACCGTATACATAAAAATATTTTTTATTTCATTAAAACATACTTCTAATTATTTATATTTTTCTATAAATACCAAACCTTTATGTAATTAAACCAGTTTTATGAAATTTAATTTATTAAGTTTAAAAATAAATTGTTTTTAAAATAACACATTTGAGATATTAGATAAAAAGTGTATTAATTATTAATTTATCTAAAAAAATAATTAGTTAAATTGAACTTGAATTAATTCAAAGGTGATAAAATGATTCTAAATTTAATTAGCATGTATATGTATAGTATAAATTACAAATAAGTAAAAATAGAATTTATATAAATATAAAAATACAAAGTAAGTGTGAATATAAAAAAATAAACATCAATTATATACGAATAAATAAATTAAATATAATAAAAATAAAATAAAGTATAAATATGAATACATTAGTAAACATAAATACATAAAATCTTCGAATTTAAAGAAAATGTGACAAAAATTCAAGAAATAAGTAACAAAATAAATAAACTAAATATAATGAAAAAAAGATAAATATAATATATATGGTTCAAGTTTCAATAATGTGAGACGAAAATTCAACAAATAAGTAATAATTGTAGAAAAAAATTCATAAATAATTAATAACTCGAATTATGCTTGTCGTCTTCTCTAAAGTTATTTAATATTAAAAAAATCTTACATTCCAATATAAGCTTTGTTGATTTATTTCACAATTTTTCTTTCACTATTTTTCACTTTTTAAATTTGAGATAGTCATAAAAATTAATAAATTTCAAATTTTGACTGCGTATATAAGACACAAATGGAGGATACAAATATTATACGTAATGTTAATGTAATTTATACCACCTAAAATTTTTAAAAAAAAACTTAAATAAAAAAAGCAAGGTAACAATTGACAAATGACTTGACTCTTATAAAAAATAAGAGTTCCACAAATATTATGAAAGAATATGAGTATCGAAAGATAATATAATATGATAGTTTCCTTTAAAACCATAAAATATAAAATATTTGTAAGTTGAATCATCTAATTACTTAGGTCCTTATTATACATATGCATAAAAATTAGCAACTGTGAAATTAGCAACTATATACATAACAATATTTTTATTTCATTAAAACATACTTGTAACTATATATATATATATATATATATTTTATTTTTTATTTTTTTTTTTTTTTTTATAAATACCAACCCTTTATGTAATCAAATTAGTAACTTGCTTCGTATTATTTTGCTTAGTTATATATATATATATATATATATATATATTCAGTCTTCAGAGTTGATTGCTGTTTTTTATAAAAGTAAAATAAATTTTGAGATTTTATTATATCAATCTTTATGTTTAAAAAATAAATATACAGTGAGTGGATCCTTGTGTACGTACTGTTCAAATTGGTTCGTATAATTTTTTTATCTCTAAGACAAGTTATAAATAAAATGTAAAACAAGTTGATATTTCTATCATAGTTATAGTTTTGTAGAACTTAAAAACTAAGCATTTTGAAGGGAAGAGTTCATAACAAAAATTTTCAAATGATAAAAAAATATGAAAATTATTGTTCCATGGGTTAACAAGACCAAATATTGTACTGAGTTAAATATTTGATTAATCTAAATATTGAACTAAATTAAATATTGTCCTTGCATCAAACATTTTCTCAATGAATTAAATATTTTTGAAAATAAATAGATGAAAATTTGAATAGACAATCAAATTACATTATCCAATAAAATTATTATATCTTAAAGATAAAAAAATAAAACTCTTATTGTTCACTAAGTAATTGAATAACATATGCCGTGAAAACAATATCTTAAATGCTAATTGAAGAACTTAATCCCACTTAATGGTTAAAATACAATATCATATAATAAAATATAAAAGTAAAATATCAAAAGTAATTATTAGAAACAATATCATAGAATAAAATATTAAAGTAAAATAAAAGTATGATGCAATGTCAATAAGATAAATTTTAATTTTATTATTTATTTTCTTACGAGTAAAAATAGAAACGATGATATGATGGGAATAATTATAAGGATAAACACACAATCAATCTTAAGATAACAACAATAAAATTGACAACATTTCTAAGTTATAAGAACAGTGACAAAGATGATAATAGTGGTTAAGAGTAACATCATAATAATGAAGAAAAATAGTAGTGATGTTAAGACTAATAATGATAACAAGAGTAACGTCATAATAGAAAAAATACTACTATTCTTTTTAAATGAAAGTAGTTAGTATAAAAATGATTGTATCATTCATGATAGTAGTTGTTATAATATCTATCATGATACAATATATGAGAATATATCTATATTTTTTATTTTTATTATGATTATATATATATATATATATATATATATTTTGAAATTGTTAAAATCAAACTATAAGTTTATATTATAACATTTTAATTTTTTACAAATTTATGTATATTTGTGTTATTATAAGAGAGATAAATTATTTTATTCTACCAAGTCAATTATAGTGATGAAATAAAATAAAATAAAAAATAAATATATATATATATATATATATATATATATATATAAATGTTTATCTTCCATTACATCAAATAACTAATTAGATAATGATAGGACAATTATCTTATCATATCTATATGATAATTATAGTGATAAAATAAAATAAAAAATAGATAAAAATAAATATCTTATCTACTTAGAATTTGATAGGGTAATTATGTTATCATATCTACAAGTAAACGAGTTCTTAGGATTTAGAGAAAGAAGCGGAAAGGATAAGCTGAAGAGCAGACGATAGTGTTAGTGGGCCGGGCTTTGTTTGGACCTGGTTTCATTTCTCCTCATTCTAACACATTGTTATTTAATATTCTTATAATTATTACAAACATTAGTGGGTGCGTGAAGGGTCCTGTGTTGTTTGTGTTTTTTCCCAATTTTTGAAATCGTGACAGAAGAGAAACAACGAAAAGGGAAAAGGGTTTCGATTTCGGAAGAGGAATAATAATATTAAGGAGCTTCTGAGAGAGAGAGGGTTCAGTCTTTCACAATGAAGACGACGAAGGGTGGCAAGGTCATGAACCCCACCGATGCTTACCGGAAGGAGCTTCGCAAGAAAGAATTGAAGAGGGTATTCTTCACTTCCTCAACCCGCACTCCATTTTTTTTCTCTTTCGCTTTTAATGTCTTTTTGTTATTCCCCTTTTTCTCTTATCCCTGCCCTAATTGCTGTTTTACCCTTTCACATGCTCCGCTGTTAATTGATTGACACTGCAAGTAGTTTTTCTTCGAATTTGATAATGCGAAAGAGATGCAAACATGCTTTTATAACAAAGGAGCTGTTTTAGTTTCAACCAAATGAACTTAGCTTAATATGCCTTGATTTCTGTGTTCCTTAAAGTGTTTGTTCTTGTTATGTATTGCTTGTGTTTTCGAAGAATTCAGCTCATGGTCGGATTTTGTATCCTTGACACCTTTTTTATTTGTTTTGATCAATAGAATAAGAAGGAAAGAAAAAAAGTGAGGGAGGTGGGGATTTTGAAGAAGGATCCTGATCAGTTGAAGAAGCAGATTGAGAACTTGGAGATGATGAGTAAGTCGTGCTTTTGTTTTTCAATGGCAAGCTGTAAAATGCAATATAATTTCTTTCACTTTTCATTATTATTATTATTATGGCAAAATGATTACTGAGCATTGATAAAGGACTGTTTGGTCGTGCATCTGGTAGTTGTTGTTTGAATGAATCTCTCAGTCTGCGTAAATGTGAGAACCCATTTTCGGGGAGTAGGAACAATTGTTGAAATTTCCGTTAGTCTCACAAATAAAGTGTGATGATGAAAGAGAGCAAGTTAATTAGATTTGTACAGACTAGCAAGACATTCAAATTAAATTTGGTGAACTTTCAAATGCTCACGGTGAATCAAAACATGACATTCAACAAGTGCTTAGGGAATTTCTTTTGAATTCTGTACAAATTTTCTTTTATCCTTGAAGGATACCCTTTTTGTGTACATGGAACATGGACAACGATCTATGTGTCCATGTCCAATGGAAAAGTTATGTCATTTGCAATTATTTTTATAAATGTAGATGTTGTGGTATGAAACATAAACAGTTATGCATTTGCTTCTTCTACAAGATAATTGCAAACTCGAAAAGGGAAATATTGTTACTGCATATACATGGACTCATCTGGTGCAGTGATGACTATAGTTGTTTTCTGGGATGTAGTTGTATAATTACAAATTAAGTATGGTGCCTTTTAGGTTGATTTTACCATTCAAACTCACGGTGCTTTGTTTGTTTTGGCAGAGGCTGATGGTGCTTTGGATAAAGCAAGAAAGCACAAGAAGAGACAGCTACAAGACACACTTAATCTTGTTCTAAAGAAGAGGAAGGTAAGAACTTATTATATGTTCTTTCTGTTGGATCACTTTTTTCTATTATTCAATATTATTTTGCAGATTATCAGGTTCTTGTGTTCTGTACACAATTATGTATGGATGTTAGTTTGTTATGGAGTGTATAGAAACATATTTAATCAATGAATGAAAATAATCATTATTTCATAGTCCAGGTCAGAATTGACAACTGTGCCCTTGTATGATGCAAAATATCTCTCAGTTCTTTATAGTCTCTACTATCTTTTTCTCTGATGTGGTTAAAATCCATTTGTTTTTGTGCAAAATTGATTGCTAATTGTGCCTTTGAAAACCACTTAACAAGAACATTGGCTTATGAACCATTATTGTCACGGGCAAGTCTCATTAAGAGTAGCCAAACAGCATCCTCCCGTGTTTATCTCAATCTGTAAATGATAGTTTAGGTTGATATTTTCTTAGACACATGTAAAGGTTGTGTGGTCATGGCTATAGTCTTCAATTTGTTTCTATTTACACACTATTGTGGGTCATTGTTAATCTCCGTCTTTTGAGAGACACTTGTTTTTTCACTATAATTTACGGCTTGAGTGTCACAAACAAGGAAAATGAAAACTTAGTGCATGTTTGGTTTCACGCCAGATCAAGGCAAATGTGGTCCTTTATCCACATTCTAGCTGAAGCTACTTTAAATAGCTTCCATTTTTCACATTGAGAACTTAGATCCAAGACTCCAACGTCAAACCAAACATGTGCTTAGTGTAAGTGGAAACTTCATGAACTGAGTTGAATATTGTGTTGGTAGTAGAAACTGTCTGGTTTAGCTAGTGGGAGACTGACAATTCATTCTTCAAAATTTGAACATATTATACGAGTATATGCTTTATTTAGTTAAATGGTTTCTGCCAATTGTTAATTGTGATGATCTAGATCTAATCCCTCTTGCATAGGAATATGAAGAGAAAATGCGGGAGAAGGGTGAGGCCCCAGTCATGTTCAGGTGAAGATTTTTCTTGTCATTTTAAAATATAGATTTATTCCCTATTTGTGTTTGTGGTTTACACATTCTAGGATGACTTTTTGGCAGTCATTTGGGGCCTCCTCGAAGGAGAACAACTGCGGAAGAAGAAGAGAGGGTTAAACACCCAAAGCCCGAGGTAGGATTTAAGATTTAAGTTGTTTGTGCGTGCATGCTTTATGTTTTCCTTTTCTCTTCCTTCCAAACTAAACTGGCATAGCTGTGATTGATGGTTGGGTGCCTTACTGATTTTTCTACAGGATTCTGTTTATTACCATCCTACGTTAAACCCCACTGGGGCTCCACCACCAGGGAAACCTCCTATGTTTAAATCATCTATAGGTATGCTGAGCTTGTTTTTCATATTTTATGTTGTAAAATCATGGATCTATAAATGATGTTGGTTTGACATCTTCTGCACTAATCAGTCAACTATTGTGCTTGAATGCAGGACCAAGAATTCCTTTGTCTGGTGCTTCATCTAGTGGTGCAGCATCATCCATGGAAATGGAGACAGAGGATGATGTATTAGCTGTACCTCCACCTCCCCCACCGCCTCCATTGCCTGATGGTAGCAATGCAAGTTCAGCAGATGGCACTGTTTTACCTGCATCTTTACCATTGCCTCCTCCCCCTCCCATGCCTCCAAAGCCTGCTAGTGCTGTGTCCACATCATTACCACCACCCCCTTTGCCGCCTCCACCTCCTGGTCCCCCACCTAAAGATCAAGTTGCAAATCGTCCTATTCCGCCTCCACCTCCTCCCTTACAACAGTCTCAACCGCCTCCACCTGGCACCAGTGGAGGTGAAGGGAGAAATCAGTCTGCATTAACAGATGATTCACCTTCCAAGGATCCTAGTCAGGTAGATTTGTCTTACTAAATAAATGACTTTGTTTTATCTGTAAAGACATGACCTGATTGTAAAGGCATTGAAGGACATGAAATTATAGATATATTGAAAGCATTCACTGGTGCTGTAGTAGTATCTAAAATGATTAAGTATTCAGATACAGTGATTTTTCAAAATGTAGGATGGGGATGACAGGCAATATTGAATAAAATACTAAAATCATATCTGATATGCTTTACAGAAAATATAGACATATTTTCAATTTTTGAAAGTATCAAAGATTGATTGTAAAGGGTGGATAAGGTTGTCTAAATTTTTCAGTCTATTTTATCATGCTTTAGCTTTATTCAGAACCTATTTTCTTTGTTTTGAAACATTGCGAAGCATATTTTGGATTTTGGACACATTAGAGGCATTTTGTAATGGTTAAGACCCAAAAAGGAACTGGATTTGTTGTTTTTTCTTGTATGTGTTCTGGTCTTGGGTTCAGTCGTGCCTCTGGCTTTTTGGTAATTCATGCTTTTTTGATGGGTAGGTTTTTGGATATTCATGCTTAATAGATGGGAGGTAGTATATACATTTATCATGGTATGATTCTCCAAAACAAAAGCTTCTTGGACAGTAACAATTACTAAAATGCAGGTGCAGCTCCCTCCACCTCCTCCACCTAATCAGGTGCCACCAAAAATTGGTATGGTTCAGTCTGATGGTGCCGTGCTTTCTACGGAGAGTAAGAATTCACTTTCAAACCAGGAAATTCCAAAAATGGTTGCCGGGCATCCTCCTCCAAGGCAACAACCTTCTGTTCCAGGACCCAATTTAATCCCAAGTTTACAGCCTGATGTATTACCCCCAGGAATATCCCGTTTCCCACCACCCCCACCACCACCTGACATGAGGCCTCCTTTACCTGTGGCAGGACTCCCTGGTCAGGCACCACCTCCTGGAATGATGCTTCCCATAATTCCTATGGCACCACCATATGGCCCTCCACCTGGTCCTCCTCCAATGATGAGGCCTCCACTTCCACCTGGTCCTCCTCCAAACTTCCAGGAAGAGGATCATATGGCAATTAGGCCGCCTCCCCCTCCTCCGAAACCATCATATGTTAAATCTGCTGCTTCTACTGTTGTTAAAAGGCCATTAGCGCAACACACTCCAGAACTCACTGCTATGGTAAGTTCAGGGACTTTTTGGCTTTCTTTTGTATTGGCTCTTGAATTTTGTGCTTTTGGATTTTCCTGATCTATATTTTTTATTTATACCTTAATTTTATACCAAGTTTTTGAGTAAATTTATTTCTGTTGTGTTTTGATGATAAGCTTTCTTGATTTCTAACAATGTTAATGCCATCATACTGTAATTAAGTCTGGCGGTATCTTTTTTTATGCTACTGCATTTAGTGATTTTGATATCTTATCATGTAACCAAGTAATAACAACTAAATGATTTATATGTGCATTTGCTCATACTCATACGGAACAGCTTTTCTTAATGAGAAGAAATGTTACCTGTGTGTTTGAATTTATGTCTGAGCCTCTGAGGAAGGAATAGCTGCTAAATAAGTTAACAAAACAAAATATTTTCCTAATTCCTTTTCTATATATAACCAATTAAGAACTCTTTTATAAGAATAATAATATAATAATATCTTGGTTACTCAATGATGTTATGACAAGATTTTAAATAAGTGATTGTGAACTGGTTATTTAGTTAGTAGTTGTCAATATAACATTATCCCGAACTCTTAATAACTGAGAACTTTAAAGTTGAATCACTTTGTTATATTTCAATATCTCGTGTATTCCTCTAATTGCGGCTTTATCTTGTTTTTTACTAGGTTCCTGCATCTGTGCGAGTGAGAAGAGAAACTGCAATGAGTAAAACAAAACCGAAACCGGCAGTGTCAACCTCTAGGACTGTCTCTGGGACATCAGGGCCAACTATTGTAAAGTCAGAGGCGGTGAGCTCGTCATCAGCTCCAAAAGCACCAAGCATTGATGACTCATACACGGCTTTCTTGGAGGACATGAAAGCCCTTGGTGCACTTGATGGTTGAGATCACCACAAGTGGCGGTGCGGTTAATGGTGAAGTATGTGTTCAATGGAATTTGCATATGTTCAAATATTCACTGTCATGACCTCACTCAATTTTTTATTCTTGATGAAAGTTAATCCAGATCTTGTACACTCTTGTGACTTCTAACTTTTCTCCTTTGTTACTCTAGTTTAAATTAGACTGTCGTTTTTAGTTAATAAAATAATGTTCATTATTAACCAATGTTGTCTAGATACTTAAAAAAACTTACATTATATATATGTATATAAAACAGATTTAAATTTAGAAAAAAAAGAGGTGAAGATTTAGCTAGCAACACATTTTAAAGTAAACTAGTATAAGTTTTTTAAATCTGCAAAAGTGAATTACAAAATATTACAAATTATTTTTTATTTATAAAATTTATAGTATTAGTAGACTATTGTTTATTAAATGCATTCATATATTGGAAGTATAATGGGCATGGATTTTTTATGTTGAATTTGCACTATAATCTAACCTAGGTTATAACAACATGATTTAAATCTTACGCGATAGATGGGACGCAACAAAACATAAAACTATTGCCATGGATGCACGTAATAAGAATAAAAAGGGGAGGTTGTTTTTCTGTTAAGAGAAGTTATCTGGGAGAGTATGAACAGAAAACTAAACAAATTTTGCTACAGTATCCAATCAGGGCAATTATTGTGTGGCTAATGATGTAAAAATTCCAATTAGTTTATTGATGAACAATAATGCAGCTTCCTATAATTTACTTGAGGTCAAGCTGGAAGAAGTATATTTCATTATTTTGTGAATCCTGAATTAGAGGGATAAACTGAACAGCAGGCACTTAAATGAGTGAGTTCACCACTTACTGCAATACAACATGACATGATATGACAACTTGGCCAATAAAATGTGCTAATCTAATGATACCACAGCTTTTTTTACAATGGTTTTCTCTCTTCTCTTCATTATTTTAATTATCCGACAACTGTTAATCCCAACTGCTTGCGGTCTATTATCCATCGAATTTAGAAGTCACTGAATCAGAAATCAGTGCTGCCTGTAAACACCGTACTACACAGTAACAAATTTTATATTTGACTAACCCTAAACCGTACTACCAGATAGTTTGACCTGTTTTTACTTTATAAGGAAATCCCAAGAAGTTCCCTCACACGCTTTATCTGGTTAAATACGTAAGAGGATAATTTGATTTAGTTATTACAAAAATAAGTAAAAGAAAAATGTATTATCAATACTAACGGAGGAAACATAGAGACTCTCTGTATTAATGATTATTAAAGAAGTTTGAGAGTAAAATAAAAATATATAAATAAGTTTAATAAAATATTTATCTTATTTTAAGTTTTAAAGGTTTAACAAAATTATCTTTGAAGATAGAAAAAAAAAAGTAGTGAATAATTAATGTTTATAAAACAATCATTTTAGTGCTTTTGATAAGAAAAAAAAAATAATATTTGAGTCTTTAATAAAAAAAAAGAATTTAAGGAAAAAATAGTGAAAAAATAAACAACAACATGTGGATGTCTAAAATACACAAAACAAAACGTGTTAGGTTTAGGATTGTAGTGTTTTATGAATTTTTTTTTTGAAAAACTTACTCATTTGTGAGTGAAGGAAACAAAACAAGTGAGGGGGAGTGGAGTAAAGAGTGCATTGGACGAATAGTCACTCATCTTAATTTAATCAAGGGTCCAAACTTTATACTTTTAATAACAACAACTGCAAACCAATATAAAAACTATATACAAAAATGCACTGCATGTAAAGAATGTGAAACAATTAGAACAAAACCAGAAAAAATAGACAAAAAAAATGAGGGTGAGAGTAAGTATTTGCAGAAACGAATGTCTCTGTCTTCAAGAATGTGAGAGAAGAGAATGAAGTTTCAAATACATTAATATTGTAACTTAAGGCCAATTAAGAGAAAGAGAGAGAAGTGAGAAGTTTTTTATAGATAGAAAAGTGATAAGTTTTTTATAAAGAGAAAAGTGAGAAGCTTTTTTTTATAGAGAGTGAAGTAAGAAGTTGTTAAAAAAGTTACTTTTAATTTTCAAATAATAAAATTAAAAAAATGAGAAATGAATACTAAAAAAGAAAAGGTTTAATTACCTTTTTCGTTTCTATATTTATAGCCAATAGTCAATTCGGTATAGTGGTTTTTAAAAAATTCAATTTGGTCCCTAAGTTTTTTAAAATGTATTTAAAATGGTCCTCAAACGGCGTTAAATGGTGCTTATGTGGCAGACACGTGTAAGTTACGTGGATGGTGCTTACATTACTTTAGCGAATACTGAATTAGGGTTTAGGTTATTCAAATTGGGGATTTCAAATTTCTGATTTAGGGTTTCTAATACGAGGATTGCTCCCCTGGTTGGATTCTGTGGTGCGCTTCCCTGCTTCGATTCCATTCGGAGGTGTGCTTCCGTCATTCGATTCTATGGTGCGAGTGAATTCGGAGGTGCGATCTTGTGGTTTGTGATTCGTTCGTGGGTGTAGTTCCGTTTGTGGTGGAAATTTGTGCATATAGATCTGCATCTGTATCATCATGTAGCTGTAACCGAATGGAAGTGCAACAACAACGATCGAATTCTAGTCATGGTGGTGGGAGTAGGACGAATTTTGTTGCTCCCATTTGCGATTGTGGGGAATTTGCGGTTTTGAGAACCGCAACAACGGTCAAAAATTGTGGGAGGCAATTTTGGGGGTGTCCAAAGTATAAGGTGAGATGTATTAAACTATG